>SXGQ01768329.1_pt1 | contig 24306 bp, 21 predicted proteins | sample 3178371 | NCBI WGS metagenome assembly SXGQ01 (sample SAMN11356859, study PRJNA531348) | freshwater metagenome | isolation source: freshwater sample F1-20 | place: China: Fuxian Lake, Yuxi | collected 2017-12-25 | reverse complement strand
GTGAACTGGCCGATGAGGCCCTGCCAGAGCCCGTCATCCCAGGCGGCGACGTAGAGGCGATCGTTCGGGTCCGCAGCCCACGAAAACGTCTCGGGCAGGCTCCAGTTGCAATCGCCCGGGCTGCCGGAGGCGCCAACTTCGGTGCGGCCGATGAGGCCGCTGATGCGGCTGCCGTCGGCACTGCCCGTAAACAGGCCGTAGTGGTTGTCCGCGGTAAGCGTGCCCTGGATCGTGGCCAGGGCCAGACGCGGCTCGAGGGGTTCGAGGCCGAACGGGGATCGCCACATCGTGGTGCGACGACGGCGACGGGGGGATGCAAAGAGGCGGCCGAGCGACGCGCGGAGGGCTGCTGAAGGCACCGATGAACCTGCGGAAAACCGGTGGCGGAAAGGGCGGGGATGCATGGCGAGAACGGAGGGGCATGAAGCCCGTCCGTCGTGCGAAGGAGAGGCAGCGGGACGGGGGGGTGCGACAAGTCAAGGGCCGCGGGAGACGCCGACGGCTGGGCTCTTGCCGGCGGCCCAGAAAGCCCCGGCAGATCGTGGCCGCTTTCTGCGCGGCGTGGCTCTCGGCCCGAAAGGCGAGGGCTGGATCAGGGCAGGGGCATGCCTGTCCTTTTGTGTCAACGTGGTGATGCTCGGTCTCGATGACACGCTGGCACGGAAGCGTGGACTTCGCGTGTGCGCACACAGGGAGGGGTCTACCAGCTGCTCAAGCGGCATGGATTCGTGTGCCTCGAGCCCCGGACGAGGCGAGGTTCGGCCAGCAGGGCACACTCACCGCGGTCTGGGCGAGCAAGCCATCAGGAGCTACCGGACGCTTCGCAGGAAAAACATCCGATCCATCTGCAGAACCCGGTGGATCACGCCTGAGGAGTAAGCAGGAACCGTATCAGGCCGTCGCCTCGCGGATGCCGGCCTCGGTGGCGGCGGCCAGGGCGTCGAGCTCGTCGAGCGAGATCGAGAGCGGCGGCATGATCACCACCACGTCGCCGAGCGGTCGGAGGAGGGCTCCGTGCCTCCGCGCCGCGAGGCAGGCTTGCATGCCCCGCTTCTCCTGCCATGGGTAGGCCATGGCCGTGGCCTTGTCGGCCACGATGTCGAAGCCCACGAGCAGGCCGCACTGACGCACGCCGCCGACGTGTTCGAGCCGCGCCAGCCGCTCGGCATGGCCGCGGAGCCGTTCGATCTTGGGCGGCAGCGACGCGAGCACCTGCTCGTCGCGAAAGATGTCGAGCGACGCGAGGCCCACCGCGGCCGCGAGCGGGTTGCCGCCGTAGGTGTGGCCGTGGAAAAACGTGCGGCGGTCGGTGTGCTGGCCCAGGAACGCGTTCCAGACCCGCTCGGTCGTGAGCGTCGCGGCCATCGGCAGGTAGCCGGCCGTCAGCCCCTTCGCGAGGCAGAGGAAGTCGGGCGACACCTCTTCCTGCTCGCACGCAAACATCGTGCCCGTGCGGCCGAAGCCGACGGCCACCTCGTCGAGGATCAGGAGTCCATCGTGCCTGCGGCAGATGTCGGCCACGCCGCGGAGAAACCCGGGCGGATGCACGTAGATGCCCGCCGCCGCCTGCACGAGCGGCTCCATGATCAGCGCGGCGACCGTGCCGGCGTGTTCCGTGAACACCCGTTCGACGGTCGCGAGCGATTCGGCGAGCGATGGCGCGGGGTTCCCGGTCGCCGGGCAGGGGCCGCCGGGCGACGGCACGCGGATCGCCTCGAAGGTGAGCGGCGCGAACATCGCGGTGAAGCGATCGACGCCGCCGACGCCGATCGCGCCGAGGGTGTCGCCATGGTAGGCCTCGCCGATCGCGATGAACCGGGTCCGAGCGGGCTGTGGCGGCGCTGTCTGCGTCCAGTATTGGAATGCCATCTTGAGCGCCGTCTCGATGGCGCTCGACCCGTCGCCGGAGAAGAACACCTTTTCGAGTCCCGGCGGTGACAGTTCGACGAGCCGGCGCGCAAACTCGACCGTGGTGGGGTTCGAAAGGCCGAGATTCGTGGTGTGGGCCACCCTGCCCGCCTGCTCGACGAGCGCCTTGTCGAGCCGGGGGTGCCGGTGGCCGTGCACGTTGCACCACATGCTCGCCGAGCCGTCGAGGTAGCGGCGGCCGTCGGTATCGATGAGCCACGACCCCTCGCCCCGCTCGATCAGGAGCGGCTCGTATTCCTGCATCTGCGTGAACGCGTGCCAGACATGCTCGCGATCCCAGGTGCGGAGCAACGCGGCTGCGGGCCGAGTCTCGCGAGTTTCGTGCCGGGGGAGGGCCGGCGGCACCGTCGATGGTCGGAGTGCGGAGGGGGTCGTGGGCATGCGGCCAGTCTACCGGGGGTCCGCGTCTGCGCGGCGGGCGGGGAAAGGGCAGACTGCGGGATCCGCGAGCCGTGCGGCCGCCGCCTCGTCGCCCCGCCCCGGCGGCCGCTTCACATGCCGCGGATCAGGTCGAGGCACATCTGCCGGAACTTGCCCGGGTTGACGTTGGGGTTTTTCTTGCGGGCCTGGCCGATCAGGCCGGCCGCGGCCTGCTCCTTGCCCCCCTGCACGTCGGCCACGATCTTCGGGTTGGCCGCCAGCAGTTCCTTGCAGAGTGCGACGAGATCGTCGTCGCTCACCGCGGCGATGCCCATCGATGCCACCACGTCGGCCACCGTGCGGCCCGAGGAGAGCACCTCGGCGAAGATCTCCCGGCCACGACTGGTGTCGAAGTCGCCCTTGGTGACGCGGCCGATGATGTCGGCGACGGCCTCCGGGCGGACCGGAAATTCCGCGATCGTGCCGCCACGCTCGTTGAGCGTTCGCAACACGTCCTGCTGCATCCAGTTGCTCGCCACCTTGCCCTCGCCCACCCGCGTCGCGAGGTCCTCGAAGTAGTCGACGAGATCGCGGCCCTGATTGACGAGCACGTCGGCGTCGTAGGGCGGGATCCGCCACTTCTCCGCGAGGGCCTTGCGGAGCACCGTCGGCGGATCGCCCATCGCGCCGCGGGCGGCGGCGATGTCGGCCTCCGACACCGTCACCGGCACGAGATCGGGCTCCGGGAAGTAGCGATAGTCGCTCGACTCCTCCTTGTGCCGCTGCGCCCGCGTGACGCCGGCGGCATCGTCCCAGCCGCGGGTCTGCTTCGGGGTCCGGCCCATTTCGGCCTTCGTGAACTGCCACTCCTCCCATTGCCGTGCGGCCTCGTAGACGAGGGCCCGCTCGACGGAGCGGAAGGAGTTCATGTTCTTGATTTCGACGATCGGCGTCTTGGCGATCCGGCCGTCGGCCCCGCCCTCTCCGGCCAGCGGGATGTGCAGGTTGACGTTGGCATCGACGCGGAGGCTCCCCTCCTGCAAGTTGCAGTCGCTGACGCCGAGGTAGACGAGCAGGAGCTTGAGTTCGTTGAGCCAGCCGCGGGCCTCCTGCGGCGAACGCAGGTCGGGCTGGGTCACGATCTCGCAGAGCGGCGTGCCGGCGCGGTTCAGGTCGATGCGGGTGTCGGCGGTGCCGGCCGCCTCGTCGTGCATGCTCTTGCCCGCATCCTCCTCGAGGTGCACGCGGATGATCCTGACGTCGCGCGAGAAGGCACCCTTCGGGTCGACCACCTCCAGCCGGCCGTCCGACGAGAACGGCAGGTCGTACTGGCTGATCTGCGAGCCCTTGGGCAGGGCGGGATAGAAGTAGTTTTTGCGGTCCCACTTCGTGAAGGGCGCGATGGTGCAGTCGAGGGCGAGCGCCGCCCGCACCGCGAGGTCGAAGGCCCGGCGGTTCATCACCGGCAGCGAACCGGGCAGGCCGAGGCAGGTCGGGCAGACCTGGGTGTTGGGTGCCGCGCCGAAGGTGGTCGAGCAGCCGCAGAAGAGCTTCGTCTTCGTCTGGAGTTGGACGTGAACCTCGAGACCGATGACGGTCGTGAACGGCTCGACGGCGGTTGGCGATGTGGTCATGGCGGCGTCAGGCGGGCAACTTCGGGCGGCGGCGATGCCAATCGGTGAGCTGCTGGTAGCGGTCGGCGGCCCTCAGCAGCAACGGCTCCGACAGGGCCGGGCCCTGGAGTTGGAAGCCGATCGGGAGGCCCCCCTTGGTGAAGCCGCAGGGAAACGAGATGCCGCCGATGCCGGCGAGGTTCGTGCCCACCGTGTACATGTCGACGAGATACATCGCGAGCGGGTCGCTCGTCTTCTCGCCGAGCGGGAAGGCGGCCGTCGGCGACACCGGTCCGCCGATCAGATCGACCGACTCAAAGGCGTCGAGGTAGTCCTGCCGGATCAGCCGGCGCACCCGCAGGGCCTTGGCGTAGTAGGCGTCGTAGTAGCCCGACGAGAGGGCGTAGGTGCCGAGCATGATCCGCCGCTTCACCTCGGGGCCGAAGCCCTCGGCGCGGCTGCGGCAATACATCTCCACGAGCGGCGACTCGAACTCCCCGCCCGGCTCGGCCCGGTGGCCCTTCCCGGGCTCGGCCCGGTGGCCATAGTGGGCTCCGTCATACCGCGCGAGATTGCTCGACGCCTCGCAAGGCGCCACGAGGTAATACGTCGTGATCCCATACTTCGCGTGGGGGAGTTCGACGTCGTGGATCGTCGCGCCCGCCGCCTTGAACGCCGCGAAGGCCTCCTCGACGCCGCGGGCCACCTCGGGATCGAGGCCGGGGCCGAAGTGTTCGGCGACCCGCCCGATCCGCAGGCCCGTCAGCGGCTGTTCGAGCATCGAGGTGTAGCGCGGCACCTCATCGGCGAGCGACGTCGCGTCGCCGCGGTCGTGCCCGGCGATGGTCTCCATCACCAGCGCGGCATCGGCGGCCGAGCGGGTCATGGGGCCGATCTGGTCGAGGCTCGACGCGAAGGCGACGAGCCCGCGGCGACTGATCCGACCGTAGGTGGGCTTGAGGCCGGTGATCCCGCAGAGTCCGGCCGGCTGACGGATCGAGCCGCCCGTGTCGGAGCCGATCGCGACGGGAGCCATGTCGGCGGCCACGCAGGCGGCCGAGCCGCCGCTGGAGCCACCGGGAGCCCGCGTGAAATCCCACGGGTTGTTGACCGGGCCGAAGGCGGAGTTTTCGTTGGAACCGCCCATCGCAAACTCGTCCATGTTCGTCTTGCCGACGATCACGGCGTCGGCCTGCCGCAGCCGCGACACCACGTCGGCGTCGTACGGGGGACGAAAGCCGGCGAGCATCCTGGAGGCGCACGTCGTCGGCTGATCGGCCGTGCAGAGCGCGTCTTTCACGGCGATGGGCAGCCCGGCGAGCGGCCCGATCGGCTTGCCGGCCTTCCGCCGGGCGTCGATGTCGGCCGCCCGCGACAGCGCTCCCTCCCGATCGACGTTGAGAAACGCGTTGATCGGGCCGTTGAGCCTTCCGATCCGGTCGAGAAATTTCTCGGCCACCTGCACCGCGGTGATGTCGCCCTGCCGAATGGCGGTGACGAGGTCGATGGCGGAGAGTTCGAGAGGCTGCATGACCGGAGGGGTGGACGCGGCAGGATCGCCGCGGGTGAGGATCGTTCAGGCGGCTCCCGCATCACCGAGCACGGCCGGCACCAGGAAGCACGAGCCATCGTGCCGCGGTGATGACTGGAGGGCTTCGGCCGTCGTCAGGGAAGGAGCCGGCACATCGTCGCGGAAGACGTTTTGGGTGTCGAGCGGGTGGGCCAGCGGCGCGACGGCCGTTGTGTCCAGTTCCTCGAGTTGCGACACGAAGCCCACGATCTTCGTGAGCTCGCCGGTCATCCGGTCGAGGTCGTCGCTGGAAAGCGCGAGGCGGGCGAGCAATCCCACCTTTGCGACGTCCTGTCGGGAGAGTGCCATGGGCTTCAGTCCGCGGCGGCGGCCGATCGTCAGGGACGGGCGCGCGGGCCGGACGGCACGGTTTCCTCGGTCGACTGCTTCGCCTTCTCGACCTTGGGAAGGCGGAAGGGCTGCTGCCGCACGAGCTTGGTGACGGCCCCGCTCTTGATGCACTGCGTGCAGACGAGCACGGTCGTGCTGGTGCCGCGGCCGACGGTCACGCGGAGCCGCTGCAGGTTCGGCTTGAACTTCCGACGGGTGATCCCGGTGACCTTGGTGCCGACGCCACCGAGGTACTTGGCCTTGCCTCGGATCGTCACCTGGTTGCCGACCGAAAAGCCCTTGCTGCAAACCTGACAGGATCGTGCCACGGGAAACTCGCAAATTACGGGGAAAGTTGTGTCCTGTATGGTACCGGGCGGCCTGTTTCCCGCAAGCCCAAGCGGCCGCGGGCGGTCGAAGGCCTACAATCCCGCCGTCATGCCCGTCTTCGACTACTCATTCGTCGTCGCCGCCCCGCTCGCCGCGGTCAGGGACTTCCACCACGACACCTCGGCATTGAAGCGGCTCACGCCCCCGCCCACGGTGGTGCAGCTGCACGCGATCGAACCTCTCGCCGAGGGCTCGGTGTCCACGTTCACGCTCTGGGTGGGGCCGCTGCCGCTCCGCTGGAAGGCGGTTCACCGAAACGTCACCGACCGTGGCTTCACCGACATTCAAGCCTCGGGGCCGGCCGCCAAGTGGGAACACACCCACTCGTTCGTGCCGCTGGCCGACGGCCGCACGGAGATCCGCGAACACATCGAGTTCGAGCACAAGCGGGGCCCGTGGGGGCTCGTCACCCGGGTGCTCTTCTCGCGGCCCAACCTGCTCCTGATGTTCGCCTACAGGGCGTTCATCACCCGCCGCTGTCTCGCCCGCGGAGCCGCCGCATCCGGCGGCGGCTGAGACCCATCCCAGCTTCGGGAGGGGCGGTCAGCCGGCAGCGAGCAACCGCAGCACGCCGGCGTGGACGTGGCCGTTGGTCGCCACGCCGTCTCCCGAATCGATGCTGTCGCGTCCCTGCCAGTCGGTGAACCGGCCCCCTGCCTCGGTCACGACCACATCCACGGCGGCCGCGTCCCAGGCGTTGAGGAGCGGATCGACCATCACGTCGCCCCGTCCGGTGGCCACGAGCAAATAGCCGTAGCCGTCGCCCCAGGTGCGGACGACGCCGCAGGCATCCTCGAGCCGTTGCCGCGCGGCCATGCCCTCCGGGCGGCCACCGCTCCAGCGGGAAAACGACGTGAAGTCGCTCGAACAGAGCAGCGACTCGCGGAGCGTGGTCCGCGAGGAGACCCGTGCGGCGACGGGGGCTGAGCCGCCCCGTGTGTGCCAGGCGCCGCCCCCCCGGGCCGCGTGCACCATCTCGTCGAGCGCCGGGATCGCGATCACACCGATGATCCCACGCCCCTCGTGGCGGCAGCCGACGAGCGTCGCATAGAGCGGCACGCCGCGGATGAACGACTTCGTGCCGTCGATCGGATCGACGATCCACTCGTAGCCCGAACTGCCCGCGGTGGCGCCGGTTTCCTCGCCGAGGAAGGCGTCGTCGGGAAAGCCGTGGAGCAGCTCCCTCCGCAGGATCGCCTCGGCCGCCCGGTCGGCCTGCGTGACGGGCGATTGATCCGCCTTCGTATCGACCACGAGTGCGGCCTCGCCAAACCAGCGCAGCGTCTCCGCGCCGGCGAGCCGGGCGGCGGCGATCGCGGTCGCGAGGCGGGCGGCGACGGCGGGAGCGGTCATGGCGTTGGCGATCCCTGGCCGGGCGCGACGCCGGCGGGAGTGGAGGGGGAGAAGGAGCCGAGCAGGAGGATGCCGGCGCCGATCACCAGCCAGGAGTCGGCGAGGTTGAAGATGGGCCAGTCGATCACGCCGGGAAGCGTGAAGTGGATCCAGTCACGGACCGCGAGCACGTCGTCGCCGCGACGTTCGAGGGGGGCGTGCCACGTAAGCCCCGGCACGCCCAGCCGGTCGTAGAGGTTGCCGAGGATGCCGCCCACGATGAGCCCCAGCGACGTCAACAGCCAGGGATCACGGCGTGTCGTCGCCCGGCTGACCAGCACGAGGATGCCGGCGATCGCGGCCACCGACACGGCCGCAAAAAACAATCCCATCCCCTGCCCCATTCCGAAGAGCGCCCCTTCGTTGAGGTTGGTCTCGAGGACCAGGATCCCCGGCACGAGCACGATGGGTCGTGATTCCCCCGGCATGCCCAGTGCGCGGAAGATCCACTCCTTGCTGAGCAGATCGAAAGCGGTGGCCAGGGTCGTCACCGTCAAAAACAGCAGCCAACCGGTGCCCGACGATGCCGCCATGCTGTTTTCCCGCCTCTCCATGTCCGGATGTCGGGACCTCATCTTCGCCGGGTCCCTCACCGCCCGGGGCGGGGTGTGTGCGGGGTGTGTCAGCGGGGCTGGCGGGGCCGGCTGTTTTCCATCTTCTCGGCACAGCGGATGCACATCGCCGCGAAGGGGATCGCCTCCAGCCGCTTCTTCGCGATGACGCCGTCGCATTCCTCGCAGAGGCCGTACTTCCGCAGTTTGATCCGCTCGAGGGCATTCTCGACGAGCTCGAGGGTTCCCTCCTCGTTGGCCATCAGGCTGAGGGTGAATTCCTGTTCGTAGGCGTCGGATCCGATGTCGGCCATGTGGATCGGCATCCGCGACAGATCGCCGCTGCCCTCGGTTCCGCCATGACGCAGGGCCGCGTCGGCCATCGTCGAGACGTCGCCACGAAGCCGGGCCCGCATCGATTCGAGGGCGATCTTGAAGACCTTGAGTTCCGCCGCCTTCAGCATGGTGTTCACTCGTGTTCCGCCTCGGGAGGCCCGAGCGGCCTTGTCCGCCGGAACCCCGAGCCTCGCAAGAATAATGAGAGAAAACCCGACTGTCAAACTGACAGGCCGGCCCTCGGGCGGCCCGTGGTTTGCGAGTTCTGCGGCCCGCTTGCTGCCTGGGAAAGCATGACCTAGGTTTGAGGGAACCTGTGGCCGATACCGCAGGAAAACCCCGGTCGCCTCGGCCGCGCGTCCCGCGGTCGCAGGGTCCTTGGGGTGGTGGAGATTTTTGCCGTGGCTGTCGCCGCCCGCACCGACCTCGCCTTCCAGCAGTGCATCGACCCCGCCTGCCGGGCGACGTTTTCCGTTGACGAGGTCCTGACCGCCTGTCCCTCCTGCGGCAACCTGCTCGACGTGGAGTACGACTGGGATCGGCTCCGGCCGCCGACGTCGTTCGAGGTCTTCGAACGGAAGTGGATGCGTCGAAGCGATCCGTTGGCCTTCAGCGGCGTGTGGCGGTTTCACGAGCTTCTCCCCTACGCTCCCCGCGAGAGCGTGGTCACGATCGGCGAGGGGCAGACGATGTGCCCCGTCTCCGACAGCGTCGGCTCGTTCGTGGGACTTCACCGCGGTCGCCTGCACCTGCAGTATGAAGGCCTCAATCCCTCCGGATCGTTCAAGGACAACGGAATGTCCGCGGCGTTCACCCACGCCCGGATGATCGGCGCCAAGCGGGCCGCCTGCGCCTCGACGGGCAACACCAGCGCGTCGCTGGCCGTCTACTGCGCCGTCACTCGCCTGATGCGGGGAATCATCTTCATCGGCTCGGGCAAGATCTCCTACGGAAAGCTCTCGCAGGCGCTCGACTACGGCGCGCTCACGATCCAGATCGCCGGTGACTTCGACGACGCGATGGCCCGCGTCAAGGAGGTGTCGGGCAAGCTGGGCATCTACCTCGTCAACAGCGTGAATCCCTTCCGGCTCGAGGGTCAGAAGACGATCATGTTTCGCGTGCTCGAATCGCTCGGCTGGGAGGTGCCCGACTGGATCGTGGTGCCCGGTGGCAACCTCGGCAACTCGAGCGCCTTCGGCAAGGCCTTCGCCGAACTCCGCAGGCTCGGCCTCATCGACCGCGTGCCGCGGTTGGCCGTGATCAACGCCGCCGGCGCCAACACGCTCCACGAGCTCTACACCCGCCGTGGCCTCCGCTGGGAGGGAGGCAGGGCCGACCTGTCACCCGCCTGCCACTACTACGACGAACTCGACCGCGACAAGAAGCGGGCCCATACGATCGCCAGTGCCATCGAGATCAACCGGCCCGTGAATCTCAACAAGTGCCTGCGGGCCCTCGAGGTCTGCGACGGCGTGGTCCGCGAGGTGAGCGAGCAGGAGATCCTCGACGCCAAGGCCCAGGTGGGGGCCGGCGGCCTCGGCTGCGAGCCGGCGAGCGCCGCCAGCGTGGCCGGCGTCAGGCAACTCGTCGCCGAGGGGGTGATCGGCCGCGATGAACGCGTCGTCTGCATCCTCACCGGCCACCAGCTCAAGGATCCGACCGCGACGGTTGCCTACCACACGACCGACCAGCAGCTTTTCAACGAGGTGCTCGGCAGCCGCGGTGTGAGCCGGGCGAGCTTCGCCAACCGGGCCGTCAGCGTGGGAAATCGTCTCGACGAGATCGTGCAGGCGATCGATCTCTATTCCTGACCCCTTGCCGCCCGTCGTTCCCTGACCTTGTCGCGGTTCGTTGCCGCTGGTGCCTTGATCGATCGATCTGCTTAAGGAGGAGCCCGTGGCCAGCAGTCCGCCTCGTCTCGTCGTTCATGGAGCCGCCGGCCGGATGGGGCAGCGGATCGTGGCCTGTGCCGCGTCCGACACGATTCCCTGGAAGCTCGTGGCGGCGATCGAGCGGCCGGGACATCCGCGGGCGGGCTTTGACGCCGGCGTGCTCGCGGGCATTCCGCCGGCCGACGTGCCGATCGCGGCGGGCTGGGAGTGTCCGGCCGACGTGGTGATCGACTTTTCGCTTCCCGAGGCGGTGGCCGGCATCGTCTCGACCTGCGTGGCGAAAAAGCTGCCGCTGGTCGTGGCCACGACGGGACTCGAGGAGGCGGAACGGCGGGCGATCGCGGAGGCGGCGAAGACGATTCCGATCCTCCAGTCGCCGAGCATGAGCCTCGCGGTGAATGTCGCCATGGACCTCGTGGCCCGGGCCGGAGCCCTGCTCTCCGGTGCCGGCTGCCGCACCGACGTCGAGATCATCGAGTGTCATCATCGGCACAAGGAGGATTCCCCCAGCGGCACGGCGCTGAAGTTCGGCTCGATCGTGCAGCAGGCGATGGGGCAGACGACGGCCGCCCATGGCCGCGAGGGCCGGCCCGGCGCGAGGCCGGCCGACGAGATCGGCTATCACGCCGTCCGTGCGGGCGACAATCCCGGCGAGCACACGATCCTCTTCGGAATGGACGGCGAATCCCTGTCGGTCAACGTCCGAGCGACGAACCGCGATTGTTACGCCCGGGGCGCCCTCGCCGCAGCCGCGTTTCTCGTCGGCAGGCCGGCGGGGCTCTATTCCATGCGCGACGTGCTCGGCATCGCCTGAGGCCCAGACGAAAGCCGCGGGGGAGCGGGGCCCTCCACCCCCCGGGCCGACGCGGGCGACGACTCAGTTCGACTTTTGCAGTTGTTGAGTGCCGGGCAGAGGCTATCCGTCGCGTAGGGCGGGGGTGCCCACGCCCCGTCGCCGGACGTTCGCGGATGCCATCGTGGCATCCGCCCTCTCGATGCCGGCTGCGCTCCCGGCATCCTGCCTTCGCTTGCCGCCAACGCCGGCTTCTGGGGCATGGGCACCCCCGCCCGTGACCGGATTCAGTCATGAAGCGGACTCGGAATGCCCCTCGTTTCGACTTTTGCAGTTTTTGACGGGTGATTGTCCGGCCGAAGCTGCCGTCCGAAAAGCGGCGAGCCTGGCTCCGGGGCCACAAAGCGCTTCTCTTCGTACCACCGGCTCTTGAGCGCCGCTTCATGGTCACTTGATGCGATGGAGCGTGGAAGTTGCCTTCCGTGACAGCACGCAGTGCCTCGGCTTCGAGGAACCGCAGGGCTGGAGCCGGAAGGCAGTCGAACGGACTGCCCCACTGGCCATGCTTCTCCGCGCGCTTGTCGTTCTCTGGTTCGCCAAGGACGGCCAGCGGCTCTGGCAGCCGCCGACTCACCGCGGGTATCCCAGCAAGCTGGCCCGACTACTCGAACACGCGGTTGCCCTGGCGGCGTGACGACGACGAATTCAGGACATGCCGTGCATGCTTCCTGGCCGAATCAGGGTGGCCCCGACCTACGCGACGGGCGACTTCTCATGCCTCCGAAAACTGCCAAAGCCGAACTCAGAGGCGAGCCCGTGTCATCGACGCGACGCTCGATGGGCAGCCCACACGTCGGGAGAAGTTCTCAGAAGACCGGCGGCGAGCGCGGTGAACCGGGCGGAGGAGCGGACCCGCGGGGGCGTCCAGTGGCACGACGGGCTTTTTGTCTCCGCATCGCGGTCTTCGCGGGCCGGTCGTCTGCCTTCAGGACGGCTTGTTCCTCAGTCGCCTGTCCGCCGGCGGGCGGGCCTGCCCCGCGCATCGTCCGTGACCGGCACAACCGTCGCGACCGGGGCGCGTCGCCGCGGAAAATCGCCGGCCGAAGCGTGACACACGGTGAAATGGCGGCAACTCATCTCCTGACAGCCGGGGCCAACGGAGGGCCCCGGAGACGAAGACCCTCTTGCCAGGAAAGAACAAAAACCATGGATCCCCAGATCATCAGCTGGATCGTGAGCCTCATCGCCGGCGGCGCCGGCGGCAACATCGTCGGCGCGCTGCTCAAGAACCGGAACCTCGGCCCGATGCTCAACACCGTGCTCGGCCTCGCGGGCGGCGGAATCGGCGGCAAGGTGCTGCCGATGCTGATCCCGGCCCTGACGCAGTTCACCGGTAGCGGCGACAACATGGTCGGCACGGGCGGGCTGTCGGCGATCGTGGGAGCGCTGCTGCCCCTGATCGTCAGCTTCCTCAAGAAGCCGGCCACCGCCGTCTGACGCGGCGGACCTGATCCCCGGGCAAGGGTGCCCGGGGATTGAAAGCCGATCGGCCGTGAGGCCGTGGGGGCGGTCGGGATGGGGCTGAGTCCATCGTCGGTCACCCCACGCCTCACGGCATTGGGCTCGTAGGCGGGCTGTGGTGCGTGCAAGCCGACCGGCCGTGCGGGGCGGGGCCCGCGTTGACGGGAGCCATGGAGTCGATCGGGCGGATCCGGGCGGCGAGCCACAGGCTCGCGAGGGTGGCCGCCGCGGCGAGCATGCCGACCGTGCCAAAGTGACGCAGCGGCTCGCCTGCGCCCCCCTCGACGATCATTCCGCCGAGCGTGGCCCCCAGGCCGCTGGCGACGTGCTGCACCGCCGAGTTGGCCGACATGAAGCTGCCGCGGCGGCGCGGCTCGATGCTCGACGTGATCAGCGACATCGCCGTCACCATCCGGCTGGCGTTGGTCGCCATCAGCACGGCCGCGACCGGGGCCGCGACGGCGATCCCCACCGCCGGGAGATGCGTGAGCACCAGCATCATCACCGCCGACAGCGGCACGACACAGACCAGCACCGGCCATGCGCCGAACCGGTCGACCAGCCGACCGACAAGCGGCGTGCTCACGAGCGTGAGCAGCCCGCCGGCGATGAACACCGCCGGCAACTGCGACTCGGCGACGCCCACGTTGGCCACGAAGGACGTGCTGATGAACGGAATCACGGCGAACGCGCCGACCATCAGCAGGGCGATCAGCGCGAACGCTCGGCGATGGGCGGGCACCGTGAGCGTCTCGAGCAGGCGGCCCAGGGGATGTCGCCGCGAGTCATCGAGGTGGGCGGCCAAGGGAGGCAGCGACCACGCCGCCAGCCCCACCAGCGGCAGTCCGAGCGCCGTGAGGGCGAAGAAGGGCGCCTGCCAGCCGAGCCGCGTGCCGAGGGCGATGCCCAGCGGCACTCCCGCCACCGAGGCGACCGCGAACGCCAGCATGAGTGTGGCCGTGGCGCGGCCACGCCGCTCGGTCGGAAACACGTCGGCCACGATCGCCAGGGCCAGTCCGCCCAACACGCCGCCGAAGCCGCCCGTCACGCAACGGGCCGCGAGCAGGAGCGGATAGGTGGTGGCCAGCCCGCAGGCCGCGGTGCCCGCGAGCAGGCCGACCGAGAACACGACGTAGGCCGATTTGCGCGGCACGCGGTCGAGCCAGCCCGCCGCCAGGAATCCGGCGAAGCCCGCCGCGAGCGTATAGGCCGACACGACCCAGCTGAATCTCCGGGCGTCGATGCCGAGGTCGGCGAGCAGCTGCGGACCCAGCGGCATCACGATCATGAAGTCGACGAGGCTGATGAACTGCAGTGCCGCCAGCGCGAACAGGATCACGCCCTCGCGGCCGGCCGTGCCGGCCGTGCGATCTCGAGGGGCGGACTGGGCGGGGGACGTTGCTGCCACGATCGTGCGGGATCTTCTCGGGGCATTCCGATGCTTGAGACAACGCCGTTCTCCGCACTATACATGGGACGACTGCCGCGTCGGCATCGCCCGACCCGAGCCATCGCCCCCGCAAGGACGTCTCTCCCATGCTGCATCACCTGTTGAAGCGGGTTCTGGAGATCGATCCTGCCCGTCCGATCCTCGAGTCCGACGGGGCGTGGACCACCGCGGCGGATCTCGAGCGGCTGGCCTCGCGGCTGGCCTCGGGTCTGGCGGCCATGGGCCTCGAGGGGGGAGATCGGGTCGCCCTCCTCCTGCCGAACTGCCTCGAGACGATCGTCTGCTACCTCGCCTGTTTCCGGATGAACCTGGTCGTCGTTCCGATCGACTACGAGTACCACCCGCTGCAGGTCGGCCACGCGCTCGGCCACAGCAGCGCGTCGATCCTGGTAGTCGATGACGAACGCATCCCCGGCCTCGAGGAGGCTGGGGTTCTCGGCACGGTGCCGCGGGTCGTCGTCGTGGGCGACGGCTGCGCCGCCGGCAGCCGACGGCCGTTCGCCACGCTGCTCGGCGCCGAGCGCGAACTGCCTGCCGAGGCCCCGCGCGACGACAGTCCTGCGGTGATGATCTACACCTCCGGGACAACATCCCGTCCCAAGGGAGTCGTCCTGACCCATGGGGCCCTGTCCACCGGCGTCCGCAAATACCTCGTCCGCGTCGCCCTCACGCCGGACGACGTGACGCTGATTGCGACGTCCGCTTCGCAGCCCCTCGCGCTCCGCTGCCAGATCATGCCCACGCTCTGGACCGGGGGACGGGTCAGCCTGTTGCGGAAGTTCACGGTCGAAAACTTCGTGGCCGCCCTGCGGCGGCAGCCCGCCAAGACGTTCCTCACGCTCACGCCCGGGAGCCTGGGGCGGTTGATGGCGAGCCCCGAGTTTCAGGCGTGTGACTTCAGCCACCTCCGCCTCTGCCTCGCCGGCGGCGACCGCGTGCCGACGAGGCTCCTCGAGGCCTTCGAGCGGCTGACGGGCGTGGCGGTCACGGAGCAGTGCGGCTCCACGGAGACCGGACCGTATGCCATGAATCCCCCGTTCGGCCGCAAGAAGCCGGGATCGGTCGGCCTGCCGGCGCACGGCGTCCACGTGGCGGTGGTGGACGAGCACGGCGCCGACGTGCCGACCGGGATGGTGGGGGACGTCCGGGTCAGCGGACCGGGGATCATGGACGGCTACTGGAACGAATCGGCGATGACGCGGAAGACCCTGCAGAAGGGCTGGGTCCTGACCGGGGATCTGGGCCGCTTCGATGAGGATGGCTACCTGTGGTTCGTGGGCCGGCGAAGGGACATCATCGTGCGCGACGGCCACAAGGTCGCGCCCCTCGCGGTGGAGGCGGCGCTCTCCGAGCATCCGGCGGTGCGGGAAGCCTGCGTCATCGGGGTGCCCGACGCCGCCGACGGCGAGGTGCCCCACGCCTACGTGATCCTCCAGCCGGGCGTCGCAGCCGGCCCGGAGGAGCTGCGGGCCTTCGTCGCCGGGCGGCTGGCGGAGTTCATGGTGCCCGCCGAGGTCCACGTGATCGCCGAGATGCCCTCCAAGGGGCCGGGGAAGGTTGACCGCGGGTTGTTGCGGATGCGGGCCATCAGTGCCGCCCTCGTCGAGCAGGTTCCCTTCTTCAAGAACGCCGACCACGGTTTTCTGCTTGACATCATCCCGCGGCTCGATGCGCGGGCGTTCGCACCGGGCGAGGTCGTGGTTCACGAGGGGGACGTTGGGGACGAGATGTATTTCCTGACGAGGGGGCAGGCGGAGGTCGTGCGCGGTGATCCGCCCGAGCGGCTCACGGTTCTGAGGCCGGGGTCGTTTTTCGGCGAGCTGGCCATCCTGAGGGATACCCCCAGGGCCGCCACGATCCGGGCCCTGACCGGCATCGAGGTCTATGCCCTCCGGCGGAACGCGGTGCTGCAACTCGCCCGGACGCATGCCGAGTTCAACCGCTACCTGCAGGCGGCCGCGATGCAGTATTCGGGGCTCGAAGGCGGGCACGACTGAGCCCTCGTGACCGCTCGCGTCCGCGCAATGCACAGCCGTGCGTCTTTGGGAGGGCTGGGAAAGAGCGTCGCGTCCGGGCCGCCCGCCCAACCAGAAAAATCATCAAGTTCCGCCATTGACGGTGGACGATATCTCCCAGGGTCGCTGGCCGCGGGGGAGCCGACGGCCACCTGGACCTGGGCCGGACCTGGGCCGGACCTGGGCCGGACCTGGGCCGGACCTGGGCCGGACCTGGGCCGGGCGCGGGCCGATCGGGCCCTCGACGCCAGCCCATCAGCGCCCCCGAGCGGCACGCATCAGCATGCTCAACAGCCCGGCGGAACAAGTCGCCTTCGCCCACTACCCGAAGACGGCGGGCTCCTCGCTGATCGCCTGGTTCCGCGACCGGTTCCCGGACGCCGCCTATTCGGATCCCGGCAGCTACCACACGCCCGTGCGGGAGTCGCTCGAGCAGCTCAATCTCGTGGCGGGCCGGTCGACGCGGCCCAAGGTCCTCCGCGAGTGCCTCCGATTCGCCAGGCAGCTTGCGCCCCGCGTCATGACCCGCCTGGAGCGGTGCGACCTCAGGATCATCGGCGTGGTCCGTGAGCCCTTCGAGATGCTCGTCTCGCTCTATGAGTATTGGCGGCGGTACGACTTCGAGCAGGAGCCGGATGCGGACCTCATCCGCAGCGCCCGCACGGGCACATTCCGCGACTTCCTGCGGCTGGCCGTCTGTGATCGGCTGCTTTGCAACTACGACACCTACTTCGACGTCGGAGGCGTCGCCTGGCCCACGACCAGGCTGATCGATTTCAGGTCGCTCGAGCCGGGCCTGGCCGCGGTCTGCCGGGAGTTCGGCATCGAGCCTCCGGTGAGGCTCGGGCGGCACAACGCCGCCCCGGGCGACCAACGGGACCTCGGCCCCTATTTTGCCGAAGCGGGCGGCCTCATGTTCGAGGTGCGGAATCATTTCCGCTGGTATTACGACGAGGCCGACGCCGTGCTCGTGCGGGGCGACGGGCCCCGGCTGTCGCGGGCGGCGTGACCAGCGTGACCAGCGTGACCATCGGGCCAGCGTGATCAGCCGGGGGGCCGGAGCCTGCCGAAGTCTCTTTGGCCGACCCCTCGTTGAGCATCGCACGCGCGGGCATGCTGCCCGACACGGGCGTCCGGCGGCAGGGCATGGACAGCCCCGAGCCTGCGGCACGAGCGACGCCGCTGCCATCGCTCACGCGACCGGGCCTTCAGGCTGAAACGCGGCGTACCACCGGCGACGTACCACCGGCGATTTGCACACGGCTGGTCCCCGTGTCACGCTCCGTCACCTCCCCGGAGCCTTCCCGATGCATCGCGTCACCCGTCTTGCCCGCCCCGAACGCCTCGAGACCCGCCGAGCGCTGGTCGCCAACATCTTCACCGTGAGCACGCTCGCCGACTCCGGCGCGGGCTCGCTGCGGCAGGCGATCCTCGACGCCAACGCCGCCCGCGGCTACGACGCCATCGAGTTCAGCGTGGCAGGAGTGATCCGCGTCGGTGCCTCGCCGCTGCCGGCGGTGACCGACGGCACGATCTTCAACGGCGCGACGGCTCCGGGCTACGCCGGCAAGCCGGTCGTCCGTGTCGACTTCCAGAACACCCGCGGTCTCACGCTCGCCGCCGGCTCGCTGGGCACGCATGTCTCCGGGCTTTCGCTGGTCGACGCGGCCGGTGCCGGCGTCACGGTCGGCGACAGTTTCACGGAGTTCACCGGCACGTGCGTTGGGGTGTGGGGTGACGGAGTCACCGTGGAGCCCAATCGCGGCGACGGCATCCTGATCGAGGACGGCGTCGTCTCCACCCGGATCGGGTCGAGTGTCGGCAACTCGTTCATCGTCTCGAACGTGATCAGCGGCAACCTCGGCAACGGGATCACGATCGTGGGCGACACGAGCGTGGTGGCCGGGAATCACATCGGCACCGACATCACCGGCCGGATTCCTCTGGCCAACCGGGGCCATGGCATCTGGATCACCGCGGGCGCCGTGGGCAACCTGATCGGCGGCGTGGCCACCGGCGGCAACGATCCCACCGAGGGCGTGTTCGCGAGGCCGCCGCAGGGCAACCTGATCTCCGCAAACCGTGGCAGCGGCGTGCGGATCGACGGGGGCGCCACCGACAACACGCTCAGCGGCAACTTCATCGGCACGACGGCCTCCGGCAACGTGCCGCTCGGCAACTGGCAGGACGGCGTGGCGATCGTCGGGGCGAATGGCAACAAACTGCTCGGCACGACCGCCGTGCAGAATCCGTTCGTGTTCTACAACGTCGTCTCGGGCAACCGCGGCAACGGCCTGCGGATCACCGACTCCAACGACACGATCGTGCACGCCAGCTTCTTCGGCCTGGGGGCCAACAACGCCACGCGGGTGCCCAACGGAGGCGACGGCATGCTGGTGAGCGGATCCTCCCGGCGGATCGACGCCGGCGGCGAGATCCCGCTGGGCAACGTGATGAGCGGCAACAGCCGCTACGGCATCGAGGTCCGCGACACCGCCGGCGGCCTGCTCTCCTTCAACAACTTCGTGGGCCAGGCGGCCTTCGGCGGGGCGGCCGCGAACCTGGCGGGAGGCGTGCTCGTGACGTCGAGCAATCCCGGCTTCAACCTCGTCGACCCTTCCACCTGGAACCGGATCCGCACCTGCCTGATCGGCGGCAACGCCGGCAACGGCATCGAGTTCCTCGGCAACGCGCGCGGGGCGGAGGTGACCGACACCGCGGTGGGCACCACCTACGACATCGAGGGGCCGCTGCCGAACCTCGGCAACGGCATCGTGGTGGGGGGCAACGCCACGCAGATCGCGATCGGCGGCTTCCAGCCCTCGGTCGAGCAGGCCGACGGCGGCTTCAGCGTGCACGTGGGGGCCAACAAGGGCTTCGGGATCGTGTTCCAGGCCGCCGCGCACGACAACACCGTGTTCAACACGCGGGTGGGGCTCGGCGTGGGCACGACGATCGACACCGCCACGAAACTGCCGAACGCCGCGGGGGGCATCTTCGTGGGGCCGGGCACCTCCGGCATCACGCTCGGCGGCATTCCCGACATCACCAAGCCCCTCGTGCGGTATGCCAACGAGATCGTCGGCAACAAGGGCAACGGCCTGACGGTCGTGCAGTCACGCAATCTGGTGCTGCTCGGCGGCACGATCCTGGGCAATACGGGGTCCGGCGTGCTCTTGAACGGGGCGACCGGGGCCTCGATCGGGTCGAGTCAGGCCCGCAACACCATCGCCCTCAACCGGGCCTTCGGGCTGTTGGCGACCGGCGTGCTCTCGGGCACGACGGTGCGGGCATCGACGATCTCCGACAACGGATCGAGCGGCGTACGGCTCGTGGGGGCCCGTGGCATCACCGTGGGTGGTTCGGCACCGGAAGCGGTGAACGTCATCACGGGGAACAAGGCGTGGGGCATTTTCGCCTCCGGCTGGTGCCGCGGCTCGGTGCTCGCCGAAAACGTGCTGGGAAACAACGTTCCCGCCAACCTCAACACCCGCGGTGCGATCGGCCTCACCCGGCAGCCGCCGGTTCCCGGGTGATGCCCGGGGCGCGAGCTCCGCGTCATCGGCGGGCTCATGCTGACCGCCGACCACATTGACTCCCCGGCGTGACAGCGGCCCATGCCGCGGCTCATCCCGCCCGCAAAGCCATCCGGCCGAGGATCCCGCGGACCACGACCCTGAGCAGCGATCCGCTCGTGTAGTCGGCCGCCGCCACATAGTCCACGCGGTCCTCCGCGATCAGCCGTTCGAGCCTGCCCTGCGACTTTCGCTGCTCGAACAGCTCGGGGTCGAACACCGCCACCGCCTGCCCCCCCTTCTGCCGCACCATTTTCATCGAGGGAATGTCGGTGTCGCCGTCCCCCAGAAACACCATCCGCGAGAACGGGATCGGCCGGTCCCGCTTGGGCTGCCAGGCATTGATCGCCGAGTTGTCCCAGACGTTGTCGATGCCCTTGTTGATCCGAAAGAGAAACTGCGTCTTGTTGGTGTAGTTGATCGCGCTGGCCGGCCACTTCGCCCGGCCCGCCTCGTCGTAGGCGTAGGCCGACGCGAACACCTTGCGGAATCTCGGATAGATGCGGCAGCCCTCGATGATCTCGAGGATCCCCGATGAGATCACGTAGTGCTCGATCGCCAGCCCCTTCTCGCGGCCGTAGCCGTCGATTTCCCCGAACCACTCCTCCACGCCGGCGAACAGGGGCACGCACCGCCCGTGGGTCTGGAGCAGCTCGCGAGTGACGCCCACGCCCGCCCCCTTCGCCACCTCGAGCATGCGGTGCATGTAGGCGAGGATCTCGCAGCCGTCGGCCGCGCAGGCCTCCTCCCTCACATCGGCCCAGAAGGTCTCGGGCTCCTCGACGCCCAGCGCGGGGAGGAAGGTGTGCTCCGGCAGATTCCGCGGCGCGAGCGTGCCGTCGAAGTCGTAGACGATCGCAGTGCGAAGCGGCGCGGTCATGCGGTTCCTCCCTGATGCCAACTCTTCCGGAGGAGTATCCCAGCCGCCCCCCCGGCCCGAAAAGCCCCGTGGGCAAACGGATTCACCGTGGCGCCCGAAACGAGGGGAGCCGCTCGCGAATGGCGCTGGTTCGGTGCGAATCCAGGCCCGTGCGGGAACGCGGCACGGCGAAAACGTGAACCGACCGTGGGTCGTTTGCGTGCAGCGGACTTTGCGAGTTGCTATCCTCTCCACGGTCCTTATCGAGAGTGATTTTCCCCGAGATGGAGGCCTCGCCCATGACTTTCCCGGTGCTTGCCATGACCGCCGCGACCCTGCTGGCGACTGCCTACGGATTCCACGCCCGGGCGGAGGATGCGGGCCGGAACAGCCCCCAGAAAAACCTGATCCTGCCGGGCGAGGTTTTCGAGGTGGAGGGCCGCACGGCGTTTCTCATGACACCCGCCGCCCCCTCGGCGGCCGAAACGCCCAAGCCTTGGATTTTGTATGCCCCCACGCTTCCGGACTACCCGGACGCGGCGGAAAAGTGGATGCACGAGCAGTTCTTGGCCGCGGGAGTGGCCGTGGCGGGTGTCGACACGGGTGAATCCTGCGGCAGTCCTGAGGCCGTGAAGGCGGCCGAAGCTCTCCACGCCGAGATGGTGCGGCGGGGCTATTCGTCGAAGCCCGCGGTCCTCGGCCGCAGCCGCGGTGGGCTTTGGGCGAGCGCCTGGGCGATCGCGCATCCCGAACTCACGGCGGGCGTCGGCGGCATCTATCCCGTCTACGACTGGCGGACGTATCCGGGCGTCGCGCAGGCGGCACCTGCCTATGGTCTGTCGCCCGAGCAACTCGAGGCCCAGGCCGCGGCGCTCTGTCCGATCGAGCGGATCGATGTCGCGGCGCGGGGGGGCGTGCCCTTCTGCATCATCCATGGTGAAGACGACAAGGTCGTGCCGCTCGGCCCCAACTCGGCCGAACTCAAGAAACGCTACGAGGCGGCGGGGCGGGGCGAGTTGGTGACGTTGATCGTCGTCCCGGGCCAAGGTCATTCCTTCTGGGAGGGGTTCTTCCACAGCCAGCCGCTCGTCGACTTCCTCATCGAGCGGGCCAGGCAAAAGTGACGCGAGGCCCTGCGGGCAGCGGGCCCCGTGCGGCGACGGCTCAGCCGGCTCCCAGTTGAGCCTCGCGGGCCACGGGTTGATTGCCCGCGGATTGGGGATTCTGGTGGGTGACGCCGGCTGGTGATGGTTCGGGGCCACCCATGCCCCGTCGCCGGACGCTCACTCCGCCCCTCCTGGGCTCCGTTCGCTCGATGCCGGCTGCGCTTCGGCATCCATGCCTGCGCTGGCCGGCAACGCCGGCTCGCGGGGCACGGGTAGCCCCTCACGGTCTCCTTGTTCGCCGAGAAGAACGACGCCGCATGATTCCCTCCCGCTCCCATTCAGGGAGCCGCTCGGCGAGCCAGCGGTGATGAATCAGGCTCATGGGCTTGCAGAAGAGGGGCTCGAGAGGGTTTGGGCGAAGATGCTTTTGGGTCGACCGGAACATACCCGGGCAGCATCCGCGCGGGCGGTCGGTCACGGGCCTGCAAGCGAATCATCAGGAATCGTCGGGAGCCGGAGGCTGGGGTGGCTCGAGGCCGGACCTCGCGGTCACGGTCGCATATTTTGTGAACAGGGCTCCCAGGCGGCTGCGGTCGAACGGCTTGACCACGAAATCGACCGCGCCCAGCTCGATGCACTCCATGAGCTTCGCCCGCTGATCGACGGCGCTCACCATCACCACCCGCGCCCGCGGGTCGGCGGCCATGATCGTCCGCAGCGTCTCCACGCCATCGACGTGCGGCATCACGATGTCGAGCGTCACGAGGTCCGGTCGCAGTTCGCGGTATCGATCGATGCCCTGACCGCCATCGTCCGCCTCGCCCACCACCTCCCAGCCCGACTCGCGGGCGATGGCCGCGATCCGCATCCGCATGATCAAGGCGTCGTCCACGATCAACAGTCGCGGTCGCGCGGCCGGTTCCGGGGCTTCGCTCATCGGTTTCTCCTCATTGTCACTCACAGTGTCTCGACCCCGTGTCCGACAGTCTCCACCGTCAGCAGTCCGCTGGCGATGTCGAGCGTCACCCGCCGGCCGCAGTCGCCGCCGCAGGCGCGGGCCGTGACCGGGATCCCCGCCGCCGCCAGGATCCGCTCGACCGCCGCCACGTTCTGGTCGCCGATCGGCGTGCCCGAACCGAACGCGAACATCCGCGCACCGCCGGCGAGCTTGGCCGTGCACGATGGCGGCCCGCCCGCCGCTTCCTCCAACAGCCGGAGCATCTCCGCGATCGCCGTGTCGGCGTATTTGCCCGGGGGGGACGTGCGGCCGTTCGCCGCGGGCAGCATCACGTGTGCCAGCGCGGCGAGGCGCCTGCGGCGATCCTGGATCGCCACGGCCACGCACGATCCGACGAACGTCCGCAGCACCCCGGTGTCGCGGACGAGGCCGATCGCGCCGATCGCCAGCGCATCGGCATGAAAGCTCGCGGCGCGATCCGGGGGCGTGATCAAGGCAATCAACCCCCGCTGCCGGAGACGACCACGCCGAGCCCGGCGGCGTCGGGCACGAACACGAGCCCGCACTTCACCGGCATCCCGGCGATGCGAAACTCCGTCGCCGCCAGCACCACGGCATCGGCCGCCGGCACCTGCCCCAGCACCGCGGCCTCCATCACGGCGGCCGGAAAGTCGCGGACGAACCACGGCGGCGACGGCAGGATTCCCGCACTCCCCCCCTGCCCCAGTCCGGCGGCGATCGCGTTGAGGTAGCCGCAGCCGACGATGTTGGCGGTCTCCACGACGGCCGATCGCTCCAGGTCGCCCCAGCCGGCGGCCGTGCCCGGGTCGCGCTCCAGGACGAGGTCGGCGAGCGTGAGACCCGCGGCGTCGTCGCAGGCGAGCAGGAGCACGCCGCTCACACCGCCCGAGACCTGCATCGCGCACACGGCCACGGGACTGTCGTCGTCGCCGAGGAGCGTGGTCGCCTCGGCGAGCGACACCGCCGTCAGCCGATCCACCACGACGCTCGCGGGACGGCCGAGCCAGACGGAGAGCGCCTGGGAGGCCCGTGCGGCCCCGGCATGGAAGACGGCGGCGTGTTCATCGCCCGGAATGATCATGACGCGTGCTCCGTGGATCGTGGCCGCAGGGCCATGTCGATCATCGCCGGGGCGTCGATGAGCAGACACACTTCGCCGTCGCCGAGCACGCTTGCGCCGCCGAGGCCACGGATGCGGTGGAAGTTGTCGTCGAGGGGCTTGATCACGAGATCGCGGGTGCCGAGGAGTGTCGGCACCCCGATCACCGCCGTCCGACCGGCGGCCCGGATCACGAGCGCGGCCGCCCGCGGCTCATCGACGGACGGCCCGGCGGCGGGCGGCCCGCCCGGCCATGCGAACACGTCGCGCATCTCCACCAGGGGCAGAAACTCTCCCCGGATGTCGCAGACCCGCCGCCCGGCGATGGCGAGGACCGCCGCCTCGGGCACCGTGACGATCTCGAGCAAATGCTCCACGGGAATCGCGAATGCGGTGCCGCCGAACCGAAACAGCATGCACCGCGAGATGGCCAGCGTGAGCGGCAGCCGGAGCGTGAAGGTGGTGCCGACGCCGGGCGTGGAATCGACGTCGACCGACCCGTTCAGCGACGCGATCTTCGTCCGCACGATGTCCATGCCGACGCCG
>SXGQ01050885.1_pt1 | contig 24308 bp, 21 predicted proteins | sample 3178371 | NCBI WGS metagenome assembly SXGQ01 (sample SAMN11356859, study PRJNA531348) | freshwater metagenome | isolation source: freshwater sample F1-20 | place: China: Fuxian Lake, Yuxi | collected 2017-12-25 | reverse complement strand
TGCCGGTGTATTTGCCGGTGTATTTGCCGGTGTATTTGCCGGTGTATTTGCCGGTGTATTTGCCTGTTTCTCAAAGTCAATTCCCAACGGATTCGGCAAAGGATATTCATCAGAACTAAAAAGGTTTTTTTTATAAAACCCATACCTTGTAGAATCCTTAAGCAGTTTATTTGTATTAAATTTATTTCCTTTTATAGTTTCACTTATGTAAGCATTTTTTAAAACAATTGATGCCGTAAACTTAAATTTATCAGTTAGTATTAAATAATTTTTATTCGTATCGAGTGTGTTTTTTAAATCACTCAAAAACTGAATTGAAAAAGGAGAAAGCGTGTAAATAAAAACACCAATTATCTTTGTATCCTTCTTTATACTCAATAATGTATTCTCAATGTCACGAAAAGTAGCACCTTTACTAATTTTCTTTTCAAATTCTGTGTCATGTTGTAAATCTATATAAATTTTCATACCTTACAATATGTTCATAAATTAAAAATTATGGCAACCCCCGAAGACAACATAAAAATCTGTTTCGTAGGTGGTGTATCCACTGGAAAATCCACCGCTTTAAACAGCGTTTTCGGAAAAAAACTCACACAATGCCATTTTAAAAGGACCACGATGGTTCCGACCGTCTATATCGAAAATTCGACCGATACCTCCAACTCTGACCAAATTTACGAAACCATCTTGCATAAAAATCAAGAAATCTTCGAAAAGTCCGAAACTCCTGGCCAAACTGTCTCTAAAGATGATTGCACTGAACTAGTTTTCAACGTTGGAAAACTCGATATCAATATCATCGAAAATTCGTTTGTAAACGTCTACGACATACCGGGCTTGAATGATGCACGAACCAAGTCTACCTATTACGAATATTTGGACACCAACTTCCATAAATTCAACATTATCGTTTTTTGCGTCGATATACGATCGGGATTAAATACATCAGACGAGTTCAACATTCTCGATTTCATCACAAACAACACTCGAATGCAGGGCAAAACAAATGGTCGCGAAGTCTTTACACTGGTTGTAGTAAACAAGGCAGATGATATGCAACTCAACGTCGGAACTGACGAAGTTATGGTTACTGGTGAACTAAAAGAAATGTTCGAACATGTCGAGCGCACAGTAACCGGAGAATTTCGCAGAAAAGAGATCGAAAACCAGCTGATAGGGATCATCCCATTATGTGCGCTCGATGCTTACCTGTATCGCATGGTTCAAAAATTCGGCAGCGACTTCAAGCTAACACCCGAACAGATTTTGAAAATCGGTGTCAACGAAAACGGGAAAAAATTCAGCATAAACACGCCTGAAGAACAAGAGAAGAAAGTGTATGCGATTTTACAAGATAGCAAATTTATCGAAACCATGATCAAGCTCTCGGGATTCAGTCAATTTGAAAAAATGCTTCAACAGTTTTTGTTGATTGCCGGAAAGAAAATCCGAATCGACAACATTTTGTACGAACTGCGGAAATTGCCTTCAATTACGAGAGAAACGTTTGACACATATTCCATAATCGAATCGTACATGACCATTTACAAGGGGATCAAACCTATCGACGAATACCGGTTTCATACAGATGTCGAAGTGTTTGTCGAAGTAATTGTCGGATTATTCACAGCGAAACTCGAACAAATAAGTGTTGTTAAAAGCTTGATTAAATACTACGACGAGTTTGTCGATTCCATTATGCGACCGTTTTTCAGTGATTACTTCGATGTCGCGCAGTATTCTCAGTGTATAAAAGACCGGGTGAAAGCTCTTTTACTAAAAGCATTTGACAAGTCGATGACGGACCGTGAAATTATCCAAAATTTCGAAATACTTGAAAGCGTCAGCATGTTTAACAGCGAAAATATAAATGAGTTGTTCACATGTTTATGTGCTAACCCGCGAATGCAACACACAATCACATCGTTCGAAAATCCGGCTCGAATTATTCAGTTAATGCGTCACGTCCCATCTGGCGTGGACCATAGCAAAGTATTGCGCTTCATTATTATCAACCAGCTTGCATTGGAAACCGTGCCTTGGCGTCTCTATATCCGCTACTTGATTTACAGAAAATATGGCGACATTCCGCTATCCGACTATATTCACGGCCAAATGAAGAGACCCACTGTCGAAATGGTCGTCAATGGTTTGTCGGAAAGTGATTTGAGTGATCCGGCATACATGCTTGACCTCTTTTACTTGAATCGATTATCATAAAATAAAAATGAGCGAGTCATTGTCATCCGTCCTTATCTTGGACAAAATGAAGTCCAAGGAGAATAATTCATCTATACTTGGAATGATTTTTTTCACAATTATGTTGTCAATTACAAACTATTTGTCTAGACAATTTACTTATTATATGGATGACGTTGATTTAAAAAAAATATTAAATTTTGAGTTAATATTACACAACTTTTACAAGAAAAACTCGTTACAATATCAAGGTATAATCTCACACTCGAATAGTTTGTACATGGGTAATGTTGTGCAAACGTGTATATTCAGTGACCGTTTCAAGGCATTGTGGGAACATATCATCAAAAACACAAACGACTCGATACACTCTCTTAAAGAATATACAATGGACAACAAATCGGACGACGCGGTTTACATGGTAAATCAGAAGGACAAGTTTTTAATATCAAGAGAACATGAAATCTACGCATACACATATACCGTGGATGACACTCTCAATGAGACGAAAGATTCAAAAATGTCGTCAAAGACGTTAACAATTGTCATCGAACTGTATTCATTCAAAAGCAGCGTTGAAACAATGAAAAATCTGGTTGAAAAAATCACACAACTCTACTTGTCAAACTTGGAAAAATTGAGAAAAATGAAGAAGTTCATATACACGCTAACAAAAGCAAATTATGACGAGTTCACACACGAGAGATGGAGCGAGACCGTATTTGAGAGCACCCGAACGTTCGACAATTTATTTTTCGAGAAAAAGAGAGAGACTCTCATGAAAATCAACTTTTTTTTAAACAATCGAAAATGGTATTTTGACAAGGGAATTCCATATTCATTGGGTATTGGGCTCCACGGTCCTCCAGGAACTGGTAAGACGTCGTTTATCAAGGCTTTGTCGAACATGACGGATCGCCATATTGTGACAATATCTCTCAAATTGATTAAAACCAAAAAACAACTCGACAGTATATTTTTCGAACAGCGCTACAATTCGTGTAATGAAAAAAACAGCATAGGATTTGACAAAAAAATTATTGTATTTGAGGACATTGATTGCATCGGAGACATTGTAATGTCAAGAGAGTTTCGTAAGCAACATACAGAACCTATTCAGCAGACCAAAGTACTCGAATTAAAGGCAACTGATTTGATCAAACTCGAGCCAAATGATGAGCCCATAACACTCGACGATTTGTTGAATTTGTTGGACGGCATTCGAGAGACACCTTCTCGAATCATGGTTTTATCGTCAAACCATTTTGACAAATTGGACCCCGCAATTAAGAGGCCAGGTAGAATCGACATTTCTCTCGAGTTATCATACGCATCGAGACGCATAATCGCCGAAATGTACAATCATCTATTTGACGACGTGATCGATAATGATATGTTGACCCAGATTGCCGACGAATTTTATTCACCAGCGGAAATTGTAAACATCTACATGTCTGAAGAGCGGAGTTCGACGAAATTCTTGTCACGCATGATGCAGAATAAGCATGTGAGTTAAAGAATAACAATCATTATATGTCCAACAGATGCAATAAAATGCATTAAGCCGTGATCGAAACAATAACAATCAAATATGTAACCATAATAGTACAAATAACCCGAGGTAAAAAATGCTACAAATATACTCATTACTACAAAAATATTGACAACATTGCTAGAAACTATTTTAGTGTAAAGGATGTATCCACCGACAAAGATAACAATCAAAATCGCGAGTTTATCGAGGATATATGTGTATATAGTCTTCATGCTATGGTGAATAAATGATGTAAATAATAGAAATAAAAAAACAATAGAATATTTAAAGTACCCATAAAAATAATTTAAAAGTACATTACATGCAAAAAAAACAACTTGTATAAGAACAGTGTTCCATAATATTTTATTATAATTATAAGATATAATTGTTGAACAAAATGAACAGCCCACAATTATTTCTATTTGGATGCATCGGCACAAGACTGCTTGTGACATATATTGCCAAAACACAACTTGAATATTTGCCTTACATGGGATTTGCCGCGCTCCTAGTTTCGCTTGGCTTTCTATACATATATTTTACAGGATCTCGCACAACGGGTATAGAGACAGGTGGTAAACCGATTTGGTGGAACAATTTACGACCAGTTCATGCAACCTTGTATGGACTCTTTGCTTACATGGCATTCATGGAACGAAGTGATGCGTGGAAAATCCTTCTTGCTGACACTACGTTCGGTTTAGCTGCGTTTTTACACCACCATTACATGTAAATCATAAAAAAATGAACAAACCAGAGTCTCTTCGAAAAATCAAGGAGGTTTCAGAGACCTTTTTGATGGACTTGTACAAGTTCAAGGACAAGATAGCAGAAATAAAGAAAAACACGGCAGACGACTCTTCGTCAGCGGTATATGACGAATTTTACCGAATATTTAACGACGCATTTTTAGACGAAATGATATCGGTGGTTCATGACATTGCATACAAAAAAATCAAAGAGGAGTTATGCGTTCACGAGTTCATATGGGATTGGGTAGAGACCGGTCTCGAATGTGACATGATGAGTATACAATATTGTAAACACTGCAATATTGTAGAAAAGTAATTTTTTTTTTATTTGTAGGTTCGCTTAATCGCGTACGGGTTCTGCTGTAAAACGTTGTATAAATCTGGAGTATTGCGTTCCATATTTATGTTGGTATTATTCGTCTGCCCGCGCTGTTGGTATTCGCCAATGGTTGCGACACCATGAGTCGAGTAAGGTAATCTCGGGACAGCATCTCGATTGTTAATCATGTCCATGTCTTTAGGTTTGCCCTGATAATTCACCGAGTTATTAAAGACATTCGTATTCGAGTTGCCAAATCGCCCCTTTATTGTGTCGGCCTTCAAAGATGTAGGTTGGTAGCTGAGTTCAGAATCATAATTTCGCGCAGATGGAGTTTTGAAGCCTGCGCCACCGGTATGTGGTGCATGGGTGGTGTCTCGTTGTTGTGTAACGGATTGATGTTCGGTTGACAAGTAGGCATTGTTTGATTGACCACGATTCACGTTCCAATGGTTTATCGAGTTTTCGGTGGTTTCTCGCATAGTGTGTGCAGGAGCATCATTCGGATTATATAAGTATGATTGGTTGACTGCTGTTTTTGCGTCTCCATAGACACGCATATTGCCAGTAGTATTTTCTTTACGCGATGGCCGCATAATTTCGAGGAGAGGCGCGACAACCGCTCCAATACTGCTTCCGATAGCACCGAAGTAGTCGTCTTGCACATTTGAACTGCGGTTATTCGCATACACTTGTTTAGATTTCATGCCATAATCACCATCATTGCCAAACCCACGACCCACGGCATTTGCAGCACCGAGTTGGGTAGGTCCATTTTCAGTACGATGGCTCGGTAAAATTTCGCCAGGCATCGCTTGCTGAGCGTGCAAACTTTGTGCAACACCATTATAATCAACCGTTGTTTCAGGGCGAACAACATGTCTCTCGACCGGGATCGAATGCAGTGTCTCACCCTTTGCCGCACCAGTGGTGGTAAACAAGCGGTCATGTCCCCACTCGAAAGCGGTTTCAGGGCGGTTTTTCTGGAAAGCGCCAAGGATGCCCACATTCGATATACGACTTTTTGCAGGACCTTCGTGTCCAAGTTGCATCACCTCTGATGCCTTTTGCTTATTCGCCGTACGTAAATCATCTACACCCTTGGGGAGCCAGGACTCACGCATCATGGTGCCCGAGTTGTAGCCGCCCGCACCTTCGGTGCCATATCCTAGACCGAGTCCAGGACCGACTTTAATCTCTTCAAATGGTTTTACATTCGCCATGCGCATACTTGGATTGACACGGGATTGATAAAAGTCGTTCATATTGGGAGTACCATGGGCCAATTGATAATTTGCATTTGGTGAAAACAATGGTGCCTGTTCAGATTTGGCGATTGCCTGCGAACCACTTCCTAAATAATTGTCCATGATGGCTTCGTTTGAATTGGGGTCAATTTTTGACCGTATTTTTCCGCCGAAGTATGGCATCATATTGTTATGCTCAAAGTATGCAGAGTCGACATTGTCTCCAGTAAGAGATTTGTACTGGTTGTTGTCGGCGCTTATATTTTTACTTACCAAACTATTCTTCGAGTATTGATTAAAGTATTTGTCAGTGTATGCGGACGTGCCGTCGTATTTATTTACGGTCGACAGCTTGGAAGTAGCATCAACTTCTGATATAGATGTCGGCACCAGTTCGGGATAATTTTTGTCAGGAACGTTCGTGTTCGGAAGACTTCTAAAACCTTCGTTCGCCGGTTTGGGATCTTTCTTTTGGTTCGATACAATATATAAACTTCCTAATGCTACTAAAGGTATTGCGAGTTCCATAATATATATTACTCGTACTTTTTTTCTTTTAAGGGAACTCGTCGTTAAGGCGGAACGCCTTCGCCGTTCATTCAGCCCTAAGGCGAAGCCGACGGCTTATCGGGCCTAAAGCCCGCAAAGCGGGCGACAGTTGGATGCCTTCGGCATCCTTTACGCCTTATGATCCCATACTACGAATTTTTTATAACAACTGGAAAGTAAATATAAAAAAACGGAAACTTGTCATTTCTGAAAGTTTACACTTTATGATCCCATACTACGAATTTTTTTATAACAACTGAATTGTCGTTTCTGAAAGTTTACGCCATATGATCCCATACTACGAATTTTTTATAAAAAAGGAGGGATTTAAAGGGAAACTTGGTTCCCTTTACTTGGTTCATTTGAGATTCGGAAAGTTAGGTGCAAGTTGCAAATTTGCCGAGACAGGTTTGAAATAATCCTTTTCCAATATTCGGGTATTCAAATTATTGTAAAAAGGTTTTTCAAGTTTGTCGAGAGGATTTAGCATCGGGGTTTCCCAGCGGTTCATTTCAATATCTCGATATGTCCATGCGGGGTGGGTTGCACGCGAATCGTCGGTTACATAATCAGTCTCGTCATATGAATTCGCGGAAGAACTGACTGAGTGTCTTTTATAACAGTTAATCTCGGGCAAATCGCGGTTCAAAGGGCGTGTCAATCCACGTAAATCGCTGTTTATGTCCATCATATTGTCACGAAAATTCGCACCCCAATGACTTATGCGGAGATGCGGATCGGCATTGAACGGCATATTGGCGCCAGGTCCTGGAGTATCTAAAGCGTACCTCCCAGCAAATGTACTAATCGAATTTCGTTTTTCTATTCTATTTTGATCATTGTTATAACGACTACAAGCCATTTATATATATTTTAATCCTACATAATAAAATAATATGAACAAACCAAAATGTCTAAACTGTGTCATACAATGATCAACGACACTGATGATTGTTAGTTCCAGGAACAACAAATTCACAGATTTATTCCATAAACAACTCCATGCTATATAGCAAGAAAAAACACAAATAATACTTATAATTGAATTATTTGTCTCATTCATTAAATTGTAAGTAATAGTCAAATGTGATACAAAATTTGTAAAAACCATAATTTATTTGACCCCCTTGAACGATTTCCGGTGCCCCTCGGTGATTCCATGATTCCGAATCCCTTCGAAATGCGCTTTTGTCCCATATCCCATGTTGGTGTGCAACGAGTATTTCACTTTTAAATCCGGATTATTTTCACACAGCTCGTCTATATAAGTGTCTCTCTCGTTTTTAGCGAGAATTGATGCGGCGGCAATAGACGAATAAGTCCCGTCGCCTTTTTCCACAGTCTCATGTGCAACAGTTGTCAAAGTCTCGGTCTCTTCATTGAAACGCGTATAGGGTCTAAAATAATTGCCGTCGACGAGCAAAAGTATGGTCGATAGATCAAGACTCATTTTTTTAATAATTTCACTTGTGCAGTTATGCATCCCGCGAATCACGCAGTTCAAAATGCCAATCGAGTCGATTTCAGCGGCCTCTGCATAGAAAATATGCCACGCAATAGCATTTGATTTTATGTAATTTGCAAGTTCCACCATTTTTTTACGCGATTTAATGAGTTTGCTATCTCTCATTAAATCGTGGCGAAACGATTCATTATCTTTAGGTAAAATTACAGCGGCAACGTAGACTCTTCCAAACAATGGGCCTCGACCTGCTTCATCGATCCCGATTTCAAACAAAAAGTCCGGATTATGAAAAGGTTTCAGCACTTTCGACATTTTTCTTTGAGATATATATATAAATTTTTATGATGTTCCACCAAATAAAACTTAGTCCGTTAATATTATTTATCATACTTTTGATAGTATTGGTGATTGCGACTGCCGTAAAAAATTTAGGCCTTGTTTCGGAAGGGTTTAATAGTTTTTTATATAGCGCAGACAGCTTCACTGACAAAAAAGTATTTGCATACAACAATACCCGAAATATTACCAAAATATACGACGACATTTTCTACGACCCAAAGAATGGAAACGTTGTCGCCGTCTACGGAACACAGTACACCAGCGAGGATGACAACACTGGACAGTCGGTTACCCAAATCGACATTTTGCCTCGCTCCGATGCCAATATCGTGAGTTACACCAAAGGAACTGATAACAAAACGCTATCTCGAATAACCGATGAAAGTAAAAAGTCGACCTTGGACCCGGTCGATACGCAGTGGACCAAAAATTTCGGCAATAACCAACTATGCTACGTTACATGGGGAACAAAAACATTCTTATACGTGATGAATTTATCAAATGCAAAAACCGCTGGTAACACCACCGTAGGCAACACGAGTGTTACGTACTCTGGCTCATACCAACCCGCTGCCATGGCCTACTACAAAGACAATTCGTTGACCTTGTCAAGTAAATATACTGTGAATAATGCTGAGTTGGACAATAAGCGAACCATTTATCTGCAGTCAAGTTATACTTATTCGGGTGACGGAAACGACGACAAAAGCGTGATCGAGACGTATTACGACACGACCAAGGGTGTTTACCAACTCGTCAACAATGTCAAATACGACGTTGCAAATGGTAATTTGTTGATCCAATCAAAGGCCGGAGCAAACAAACAAGTAGATGTATACTACAGAGACGCAAGACATTTAGACGTTTTATCTCCAGATGTGTCTTTAACCAGTTCTACGTCCACATCGACCGACGCATCAAAGAAAACATTTGCACAAACAGCCAACTACCCATACTTTCTCCAAGATGTGCTCGGAAACCACACTATCATGTATTGGCCGAATGACGACAACACAGTTATCATCGTATTTGCAAATGCTCTCGACTCGGATGGTTCTCTCAAGGTTGTTAAATATCGCAGATTCTTAAAGGGCAAGGTGTACACCGGATCAGCTTCCAACTATGCAGACGAAACAGACGACCTCCCGTCAGATCTAAGTGGTAACACAAACTTATTGGACGCATTCGCACGGTGGTATATTTACTTTAATGCAAATGCCATTGGGTCAAGTGGACTAATAAACTCGAATGACTATTTGTTGAAAACCCAGATTGTGCCACCTGTATGTCCAGCATGTCCTGGATGCCAAGGCGTTTGTACAAACTGCGGCGGAAACGGTGGTTCGGGAACTCAGTCTTCGAATCAGCAATCGCTCGCATTCGACAACAATACCCTCGTAGGTGCTACAGGAAGTTTGGTCGCTAATACTGTTGGTACTGCGGGAAATATTGTTAACTCCACAGTAGGCACCGCTGGAAACGTGGTAAACAAAACAGTTGATGTTGCCGGAAACGTAGTAGGAAAGACCCTCGATACGGCCGGAAACGTAGTAGGAAAGACATTCGACACAGCAGGAAACATCGTAGGCAAGACATTTGATGCAGCCGGGAATTTGCTCGGATCAACTGCCGATAGACTCGGCCTCGATCGTGTCGGATACAACCAATCGTACCGTGGTCCTACTAATACAAGCACAAGTAACAATGCCGCCGGTTATCAATCAAATTCGCAAGGGTCATCCGAATACAGACCGGGTAGCAACAATACTGGCGTCTCTACTTTGCCAAATGCGTCGCCAAAAGACGCATATTCTTATAACGGAGCCTTGCAATCAAAAGGCGCGAATTACATCCCAATAACGACCGATTTCAGCCGGTTTGGACGTTAGGCGCGTTTGGATCGAACCAAAAACAATACAATTTTATTATAATTAAAGCCAACCTCTCTAATTACAATAATGAACCAAATTTTCAACCGAGAAAATATCGAAAATGAAATCTGCGAAATACTCGGCAATTTTGAGAAAAACCACAAAAACACAAATTTCAAAAAGGGGTTTTACATCTATGGTTCGTCCGGCGTCGGCAAAACAACTTTTGTAACAGATATATTGAAAAAACTCAACTACGACATTATCCATTATGATGCCGGCGATGTCCGCAATAAAGCTCTCATCGACAACATTGCGAGCAACAACATATCGTCCTGCAACGTCCTCGATATGATGCACAAACGCATGAAAAAAATCGTGATAGTAATGGACGAAATCGACGGCATGAACAGTGGAGACAAGGGTGGATTAACAGCTCTGATCAAACTAATTCGCCAAAAAAAGACCAAGAAACAGAAGCTGGAAAACATGACACTCAATCCTATCATCTGCATCGGAAACTACAATGTCGACAAAAAAATCAAAGAACTCATGAAAGTTTGCAATGTGTTTGAGATCAAAACGCCCACGCCGCCACAGATGAAAACTCTGATAAGATCGACGTTTCCGAAAATCGACGAAACCAAAGTTGATGTTATAGAACAATATGCGATTGGAGATCTGCGCAAACTTGGCTTCATCCAAAAATTGTATAACAGCAAACCTGAGTTAATCGATCCGTCCATTTTACAAAATATTTTAAACGTGAAAACATTCAACGAAGACACGAACAAAATCACCAAGTCTCTTATAGCGCGCCCCTATAAGATGGACGATCACAACGTTTTAATGAACGAAACTGACCGCACCACTGTAGCTCTCTTGTGGCACGAAAATATCATCGATCGCATATCGGCTGATCCGCAGGAATCACTGCCGTTTTATCTCCGATTTTTGGACAATATTTGTTACTCCGACTACATCGACCGAATCACTTTTCAAAATCAGATTTGGCACTTTAACGAAATGAGCAGTTTGATGAAAACGTTTAATAACAACCGATTGTACCACCTGTGCAAAAACACAAATCAAGGAACTCCTCAATATATCCGCTTTACGAAGGTTTTGACCAAATACTCGACCGAGTATAACAACATTGAGTTTATTTACGAACTGTGTCAAAAAATGGACATGGACAAGAAAGACCTGATTTCTTTCTTCCACGAAATGCGGATATTTTATGCAGACAAACATTATGATGTTATTAATGACGTTAATGTATTAAATACTATCGAAAAGTTGTTTGAGACATATGAAATCAATAAATTAGATATTAAACGAATGTATCGATATTTAGACCGCAATGTTAAAAAAGATGTGGTTATCGACGAGCTCGACGACGAGTAGCTCTCTTTCTTTTCTGTTTTCGCGTTTTCTTTTTGCCTCCATTACTAAAACTAAATGGTAGAACTTTGCTGGTCCTAGACGTGTTTCCAGGTTTGATTTTTGTTCTTGGCTCAAATTTTTTACCATAATCGTTACTAAAATTCACTGGAGATACCCGACCCGAGGATGTTGAAGATACCCTACCCGAGGATGTTGGAGATACCCGACCCGAGGATGTTGAAGGTCTGGATGAATCAGTTGAAGACGTTGAATAAATTGATGAATCAGATGAAAACGATGTTGTTGAAAGTCTTGATGAATCAATTGAAGACGGTGTTGAAGGTCTTGATGAATCAGATGAAGACGATGTTGAAGGTCTTGATAAATCGCTTGTCACGGTATTCTCATCGTCTAACAAGGTTTTACCCAAAAATACATCACTAACCGCATCAAGATCGGTATCAGTAACAGTAAGTTGTGCTAATTCCCTTAAAAGTTGTTCTGTTTCAGCACGCGAATCATCTGTAATATTTTTTTTATGTAGTTTCTCTTCAAATGACGCGCAGTCATATGCGTTATCTTCGTCATCATACTTGAATAACGCAATCGATTTCTGTGTTTCTTTATTTGCAATTCCATTAATTGCTCTTACAAATTCGATTCTGTCACTAATCGGTAAAAACCGACAACACACAACAACTCTTAAAATATTTTCACCTTCTCTACCATCTTCGACATATCTGAAATCAATCAATTTTTTTTCAAAATCACCATCTTCTTTGATATAAGTGTTGAAAAATTTGATAACATCTGTCAAATTTTGTACAGTTGTTGTAAAGTCTTTAACAGGTTTCCGCACACGGTTGTCTTTCTCTTCTTTTGTAATTTTTAAATTATTTATAAACACTAAATCGTCACTAAATTTCGCACAATTTGTCAAACAATCATCTAAAATTCCAGAAACCTGCATTGCATGTTCAGGTCCAAAATTTGAGAATACTCCTTGTTTCAATAAACTAATCTTTGTAAATCGCATTCCTAAATACGGGTTGTCTTGACTTAATGCAGGTGGTGGTGGGGGGGGCATTATTATTATTTATACAATACGAATAGATAATAATCACTTATAACATCGAGTCAATCCTGAACAATGGCTCCGACTTCGAAGAAGACTCCAAAGGATGAGGAGGAGGAGGAGGAAGAGGGCCAAATATGGGTGAAAGGGCTGGTAAAAGCGGTTGTTGTTCACTCTTTGCTGACAACAACTTCTGCAACTGCATGTTAATATTTTCAAGTTCTTGTATGCGCCTCTCATACACATGTAATTGCTCTCCTTGTTTCGTCAACATCTCTGCGATCTGAGGCATGCTCAACGCAACTGGCGGCTTCCCCGGCTGATTCAACATGATTTGCCCATTTTTTGCCATTTCTTCTTGTACCATCTTTTCGCGGTCCGCCTCAATTTGCGCAATCTGTTTCAAAACGTCCGGCTTCATTTTAGGTTGCCCAGGCTCATACTTTTCGAGCAAAGGATCGATTTCATCCATGAAAAACTTCTTAATACTCGCTTCCTTGTCTAACTTGATAAAATCAGTAACTTTCTTCGGAGATTCTTTCACATAATCGGGATGAGGATTATCCAACAACTTGCGTTTATCGAACGTATTTTGCTCATGAGAAAAACACAAAATCGTTTTCATCGGATCCAATTGAACGAACGGAATCGTGTATCCCTTCAAAAACTCACGTTCTTCAGCAACTGCTGCGTGATCTTGGTATTTCGTATGTTTCAACAACTCTGCACGAAAGGCAAACGTTCCTGCGGTCGCATGATTCGGACCATAAGGACCAAACTGAATCATCTTCTTAATATGCTTGAAATAAATATAAATCTCACTCGAACCCGCGCACAGTGCATGCTTATTCTCCATCAATGTGTCAACCGCGTGAGACACTCGATCAGGTGGGTAGTAATCGTCATCGTCCATATAAACAATCATTGACCCGGTCGCTTTGCTGTGCATATAGTTCCGCTTTTCACCTAGAGAAACTTTTTTATCCAATTCGAAATACTTGATTTGCGAAATTCCCGACTTTTCCACCAAATCTTTAATTCGATCAGTTCCATCGTCTACAATAATCCACTCCATGCGATCCTTCGGGTATGTTTGGTTCCGGAAACATTGAAACATCGTCTCTATAAATGGACGCCGATTGAACGTCGGTGTACAAACGCTCACAAGAGGGTAATATTTTTTAGTTAATTTTGGGGTGTGTGGTTTTGCTTTGACCATTTTGTTATTAAATAAATCAAGCTTGGCCTTTTTATATTGTTTTACACATTTTTACATTTCAAATATCGAGTCGATATGTTATAAAGGTTTACGACTGAAAAATAAAGAGATTTTTTATCTTATTCAAGAGTTCAGAAACTCCATAATATTTAAAAGCACCACACAATCCAATAAGGGATCCGACCAATATAAAAATGTACATTTGCAACATGGTCGATTGCATTTTTAATATTAATGGAATCATGCTGACCAAGACTCCTAAGAAATACACATAATAAATATCGTTAAAAATAAACGCAAATATTTTTTCAAAGATATTGTTTTGGGTTTCAAACAAAACCGGGCCAAAATTCAGGTGATTATTCATAGAACTAAACAATTCGGAAAACGACGATACATTAGCATATGGTGAGATTGCATCAAATTTCTGTGTAAAATAAAAATAAATCATGCTGAAAAAACAATAAAATATAAGTAAACATGATACTGCGAAACTAGACAGTGGAACCGTAATTGGATACAAAACCACGACGTAAATTAACAGCCCAATAGCAAACATAATAGGATTTGCAACAATAAACGATACTATTGGTCCCGTACCTTGTTCTAAAAATAATGAGTATAACGCTTTTGTTAAAAAGAAGAAGAACAGCACAGATATTATTTTATTATTGTTACTAGGACTTGAAATATATTTAAAAATAGTTTTTGGCGTTTGTTTAGCAAGCCCTGTAAAAAACCCGACCAAATTTGACATCGCAGGTTTTAATAAAAAGTTCGACAACACAACAAAGAATACAAAAATCGTTCGATACTTGATGTATGAATTCCCGTCAACAAAAGTTTTGATACGTGTTGGTATAGATATAGTGATAAAACTATTGATGTTTTTCACGATTTCGACAAACCAATTGGTCGCAGGCTTCATCGGTATTTTGTCCAAGGTTGAGTCGATTTCAAACATTTTATTCCCGCCAACCGTCAAATTAAAATATAAATTATATGCTAAATACAGCGATATTAATGACGCAGCTACAGTTGTTAACATATCGTTTATGATTGGTATGTCTTTCTCGGGGGAAAAGTTGTTTTTTTGTTGTTGTTTTTTATTTTCTTTTTTAACAGCGACTGGTTGAAATCCTTTAATATTATCAAAACCGGATCCACCAATCGTATCAAGCGGTTCGATTGTATTTCTTGCATCAACCTGTTCGATATACACCGACTTGATGGGTTGTGATTTTAAAAATGTAGGGTATGGCGCTTTCTCTTTGTCATCAATTATTTGTTGTTCACTAAAAGTTTCTTTTGTATCACTAAAGTTTATATTTTTTATCCAAGCAGTTGCCATTCATATACTATAACGATTGATTTACTTTGCATATAAAAGACCACAATATCCGCCAACAAAAGACAAAATATTGTATCTCTCCTCGAACAGTTTCATATTGTAGTTGTACTCATATAGCCGCCATGTTGGTGCGCTGGTTGCAATTACCTCGCCTTCCAAATTACAAGTTATTTTGTAGTCGTAATTTTTCAAATCAAACAAAGGCACAAATGTGTTGATCTCCATCTCCACAGTTTTAAACTTTGACAAATTAATAGCTCCAGTTGGCTGATACTCGGTAGAATCCGAATTCAAACAAAAATTGTAACAAAATAGTCCATTATTTGCATTCCCTCTTGTTCTCGCATACTTTTCAACATATTCGTACACTTGTCTCGGCATAAGATTTTCGCGATATTCGCCGTTAAAAAGGATCCCCATTGTCTCGAGGATATCTTTTTGGTTTTCTACTGTATAATCATTTGTTACGAACAATCCAGTATTTTTGCCATTGGGGTTGATCCACGGCCCGATATATTTACCAGGCTCTTCATCGAGATAAATGTCAGGATCAGTTCCACCGACGGGTGATGGAACAATATCACTCGGAATTGTTCTGTATGGCCAATTCGTATAATTACTCCATTCATTTCGCATATACACGTCGTTTCTCTGCAAATACCACATCCAACTTGATACCATACCAGTTGACTGTATTTTGATTTTTTTAGTTCCAGTAACGTTTTCATAATTATACTCGATAATGTCTTTGATCAAGTATACTTGATTTTCCGCAGTGAATGTTTTGATCTCTTCTTTAGAAAGGAAGCAATATGTGGCCAAAATATGAATGTCCGCGTTCCATCCGTTCATTTGGGTCAAGTAATTCTCTTTATTGATTTTAATCGACGGAGGGGTTTGCAAAAATCTGTAAATTTGAAAACGGTCTTCTCTAAAATCGGGTCGCATATACGGGTTGTTATTTTCATAATCAAAAACATCCCGAATTTGAAACAATTCTTCAATGGGTCTTATTGTAACATTAATATAGAGCTCATTGTACTGAAGAGCCGCCATAGGAAATGCGCACTTACTGTCCATTGTGAACCAAGCATTTATCGGTATATATAGAGTTCGGCCTCGGATAGAAGGCTCTGCGCCTAAAGTGTTATTCGTATAGTATGCGGATGGGTATGTGTTCGCGCGACCAAAACTATTCGCTGGATCGTAGAATTCATCGATGTTTCCAGTCATATTATAAAACTTATTTTTCTTGGATTCGTCAAAATCTCTTTCAACCATTGCGGCTAAATATTCGCCCGAGTATTTCTGCAAAGTAAAGTTTCCGCATTTAATCTCTATCTCTTTAATCATGTGCGAGCCGATGTCGCGTATCCATCTAAAGTCATAGGCAGACCACACATTATTCGTCGCATCACATGGGTGATAAATTGGACTCCATATATGAGGCAACGTTATTACGACATAAGTATCCATTAACAATTCAGCATATCGCGGCATTTTGAACGAAAATGTAGACGCCTCACTTGTTCTCAAATCACGTTGTCCGTCATAATCGATTCTGAATTTTTGAAGCCCAAAATTTGTGATTTTGTGATATGTCGCTCGAAATAGTGTTTTTTGATAATCGCCTCCTTGTATAATAGTATTATTTGCACCTTCTGCAACAAGATTTAGTAATCCGCCTGCCATAGTTGTGTATATTATATACAAACGCTTCGATTTAAATATTTTTATAATATATAAAAGATGCACATACTGAAAAAATTTTTAATTTTAGTAATTGTATTAATCACAATTTTCATTATTTATAATTTATTGAAAACGCGAAAGGCAATCAAAATACAAGCAGAACTCGAAAAAAACAAGCGATCCATTGAAGGATTTGGAGAGGAGGAAATCAGCAATTTAAAAGCATTTGATACCCCAATTTCTATTAGTGCCATCCAAGAAAAGTATTTGGATTTACCCCTCCGAGAATTTATTGTCAAATCGTCTTACAATAGCGCTATCAGTGGCGATTATGCAAATAAAGAGGCAATTCGAGTGCTTTTGGAAAGAGGGGTTCGATTATTGGATTTTGAAATATATACAACGTCCAACAACATCGAGTATATCTCTTACTCAAAAGAGGCGGATTTCACAATGGACACACTCAATACAGATGCGGAACGATTATCATTCGCCGCCGCAATGGAAACAGTCAATGCATATTCTTTTATAATGCCATCACCGTCTCCGAATGATCCATTATTCTTGTTGTTGCGAGTAAAAAACAACTTCCAAAAAACAGAACTAAAAGCCATATACAAACGAATTACATACATACTAAAAGTCAGCTTTCCACAACGCCTTTACCAAGGCGAGGTTAATGGATCAACATTCTTGAAAGATATCATGGGAAGGGTTGTCGTGATATTTGACACTGAAAACAAGTTACCAAACTACGATGAATTATGCAAAAGTGGCAATCACGAATGCTCAGATATCCATCCATTAGTCAATATACCTGCAAACATTTCGGGCGGGTTGCCAATATATAGCTACGAAGACGCCACAACCAAGTCTCATGAACCAGTTATGCAAGAAAGAGACGGATATGGAACAACTATAGCAACTTTTGCAATGGTTACGCCCCCCGTGGATGACGTGATTCAACTACCAAACCCAAACGATGTTATTCGGTCATTTTATCCGCAATTTCTCTTGTACAAATTCTATATTAAAACCGCAAATTTAGAAGAATATGAAAATATATTCAACAATGGAAAATCCTCATTTGTACCCATCTCTTCTTACTTAATTGCAAATACACAGAAGGGTAAAACACCTGACAAAAATACGACAAAGTCATCGATTGTGAAAAAAAACGCTGGACCATTGAGTTTCAAGTTCTGGTGAATATAAAAAAAAAAATCAATCAATAGTGTATACATGGAGAACAAATACGAACCATCCATATGCAACAATAAAATGTCATTCGAAGAGTGCGAACTCGCAATCTTACGTCAAGCCGTCGACGAAAGTGAAGAGATTAAAGGGAAAAAAACCGCCATGAACGAAGATGTTCAAAAAATCATCGACATATTAGAAAGATTCTTGCAAGAGAAACCCCTGATCTGCTACGGCGGAACCGCAATCAACAATATTCTGCCGAAACAAAGCCAATTTTACAACCGAGAGTTGGAAATCCCAGATTACGATTTTTACTCGAAAAATGCGCTTTTCGATGCAATCGAACTTGCGAATATTTATGCCGACGCCGGTTATTTAGAAGTCGAAGCCAAAGCTGGCGTACACCATGGGACATTTAAAGTGTACGTAAACTTCATTCCGATCGCCGATATTACCAGCTTGCACCAAGACATATTCGACGCATTGTTGGCCGATTCGATCAAGGTGGCTGGCATCAAATATTGTCCCGCAAATTTCTTGAGAATGAACATGTATTTAGAACTTTCGCGACCAATGGGAGACGTGAGTCGCTGGGAAAAGGTCTTTAAACGTCTCGTCTTGCTGAACAATCATTACCCCGTCAATCCATCAGTCAATTGCGAAATGGTCGAGTTTCAGAAAAGGATGGAAGATAAAACGCTCAATACGATTCTCAAAAGTTCAAAATCAAGCTCCGACAAAAAAAAAGATATTTCGAGCGAACACTTGGAAGAAGACATCCACGACGTAATTCGAAACACACTAATCTCCATGGACGCAATCTTCATCGGAGGCTACGCGTGCACATTGTACTCCGAATACATGACCGACAAAGACAAGCGAAAAGTGAAAAAGACCGCCGACTTTGACGTCATCATTGAGGATATCGAGAAAGGCGCCATTATTCTGAAAGAACGTCTCGAAGAAAAAATACAAAAGAAAATCGTGATGATCCAGCACGCCGAAATCAGCGAGATCATCCCTCGTCATATCGAGATCAAAATCGAAGGCGATTCAGTTGCGTTCTTGTACGAACCAATCGCTTGCCACAATTACAACAAAATCACTATAGAGAACAGCATCACAGTCAATGTCGCTACCATCGACACACTCTTGTCGTTTTACCTCGCCTTCATGTACGCGAAAAAGAAGTACTACAACAAGGACAAAATTCTATGCATGGCCATGTTTCTCTTTGATGTGCAAGAAAAAAATCGTCTAAAACAAAAGGGTTTGCTAAAACGTTTCTCTCTACTTTGCATCGGCAAACAAAGTTCGCTCGAGCAGATTCGATCCGAAAAGGCGGATAAATATAAAGAGTTGAGAGACAAGAGAAACACTCCAGAGTACGACGAGTGGTTTTTGAAATACAATCCCAACAGTGGTCGTCGACATGTATTGAAAAAAAACAGAATCAAGAAACAACCCGACTTTGTGTTTTCACCAGCAAACAAAGTGACAATAAACGTTGAGAATAAATCGAAAGAAACAAGGGTTAAATTCAAAATAACCGGCAAGAAGAAACGTAGATTCAGGAAGAAAACATTCAAGCAATTTTTGTTTTAGTAATACATACTGATGTTATCCAAAATTATTGCATTCGTTGTTCCGATAATAAGTTGTATACAACTTTTACCGCAACTGTATAAAACATATATAACAAAAAGCGTTGAAGATTTATCAATTTATTCACTATTATTGTTTTTAACTTCAAATATACTTTGGTTACTTCATGGATACTTTATAATTGATTATTCGCTTATAGTTGCATGTACAATAGGATTTTTGGTAAATATATGGTTGTTGGTATTGTACTTTTTGTACTCTCGTATACACCGATGACATAAAAGCATTTTGGTTAAATGCGGTATTCATATAAAATAAAAAAAAAACAATTATTTTATATGTTCCGTTCACTCGAGCCTTCGTATATTTCTAAAAACGTTGAATATGAGAAAGAATGTGAAGATGGCAGAATGTTTAACAATTGTCTCCTTTATTGCGAAGGTGCACATAAACCGAAATGGCGCGGTTGGCTCCACGTGATTTCACTTTTCATGTTCCCATACATATTTTGGAAATTCTATGAACTCACAAAAGAAAGTGACAATTTTTATTTAGCAATGTAATAATTATACCTATCTGTCGATATCATCTTCTAAAATCACAACAATGTTATTATGCTCTTCCCATTGTGCAACTGCTAAATCATCGTTTATTTGTGTCAATGTGTCGCTCTCTTTTATCGATACATTGTCCCACGGTGTTTCATGAAAAGTGATTTCGTCGTTAATTTCATCATGAAGTGTCTGAATCTTTGAATACAGTTTGCTGAAGTATTTTAGTTGACTTTTTTGGAAAAAATCGCAATAACTGTTGTAAAGACAAATCTTATCTTTCATTACGTTATTTTCATACTCAAGTGTGTGTATGAAATTCGCAATAAGAATCCCACTTTGTGATTTCGAAATATATTTTGAAACCAAACTTTCTTTCTCTCTAAGTCTTACAATCAAAAATGACATTAATTCAATCGAGTTTACATGCGCCAAACTTATATCGTCCAATTTGTATTCAAAAAATGGTTCCAAATCTTTGTAGACTGGGTGGCATTTCGCAGTTGGAATATCCATTTCATACTCTTTAAATGCATTATGTAAAATCGAATATAAATTAAAATAGTCACAATAAGCCCGGTTTGTTAATAATGCAAAGCTACGATGCATGTTGTCAATTTCTACATTCATCACCTTGTATTGAAAATGAAAGGATTCGAGACAAATCAAGAATATTTTTTTAGAGTTGTTGTTTTTGATAAAATCGGTGTGTATCTCTTTTAAACGAGCAAGTTTTTGTTTAATTACCGTTTTAATATCGGTTATTTTAGTTACAATGTCTTTTATGATCATAAAATCTGTTGTCAATTTTTGTATTTCGAGTTCCATTTTACAATATATTTATATATTATTATCCAATTCACTTGGAAACATCGAAGAGACATCTTTTTGAAATAATTGGTTGCCTAAACCACCATACAATATGCATGTGACGTTTATTCTTTTAAGTTCTTTCCCAAAATGATGTGGACAACCATCGACACAGCTCTTTCATCTCTTCTGCTTTTTTTAGTTCATGTAATTGTGGTGTAACCAACCAGGTGTAAATGGATTCATACTCATTGTTTTCGTATTCGTAAACGGGGTTTATGAATGATATCTCACTCTCATTTGAATGCTGGTCATATTGATAGGTTGGTTGTACTTCATATGCGGTCGTTTGTGTTTCATTGGTCGTTTCTCTTTCATTGGTCGTTTCTCTTAAACAGGTCGATTCTCTTTCATCGGTCGTTTCTCTTTCATTGGTCGTTTCTCTTTCATTGGTCGTTTCTCTTTCATCGGTCGCTTCGCTTTCACTGGTTGTTTCGCTTTCACCGGTCGATTCTCTTTCATCGGTCGCTTCTCTTTCATTGGTCGTTTCTCTTTCATCGGTCGCTTCTCTTTCATTGGTCGTTTCTCTTTCATCGGTCGCTTCGCTTTCATCCTCGAAAACATTCTCTCCACTATCGATTACTTCTTCGTCATTATCTTCGCAAAATGCAGTGTTCAACCGCTCGCTTTTAGAAATGTACTGATATATTTTCCAGGCTTCATTAATCACAATGTATTTTGTAGAGGCGCACCTTATCAACGAATTAAACACTTTCATCTTTTCGTTCGAAACAAACAAAAGAGTAACAAATGCATGATACCGATTACCATGCGTATGCCGAATATCAATTTTTTTTACTTGAACAGAGTCTTTGGAAAAAAAAGTTTCAACCTCCAACTTGAATTTTTTTTTATTCCACGCAATGTTTCCAAACCTGGATCCTAGAAAAATGTAAAATTTATTCATTTTGATTTCAGTTCATTTCGATTTATTTTTGATTTAGCAAAAATAAATGTTACACTCTTGTATACCACATGTCTGAAAAGGCTGACGACAATGAGTCAATCAAACAACCAGAATCTGTAACACAAGAATCAAATGTTTTGTTGGTCGAATGGTCCCCCGAAAACGAAAAGATTGTAGTTGAATGGTGCGACATTGCCCAATGTTACAAGTGGCTACACACAAGGGCTCATCAAAAGTACTCCTATATGCACGCTTGGTTCACAATCCCCGCAATCATTCTCTCTACAATCTCTGGCACAGCGTCTTTCGCCCAAGGCAGTTTGCCAGTGTCAATGCAAACAATGGCACCCATGGTCATTGGTTCCGTCAACATTTTCATCGGCATTCTCACAACCATCCAGCAATATTTGAAAATTTCAGAGTACAACGAGTCTCATCGCGTGTCTGCCATCTCATGGGACAAGTTTGCACGAAACATTCGGATAGAGCTTGCGAAACACCCTGACGAACGCTCTACAGACGCCGGCCATTTTTTGAAAACGAACCGCGACGAATTTGATCGACTCATGGAAACGAGTCCATCCATCCCAATTCCTATAGTCGACGAATTCTTGGAGACTTTCTCGGGACAACCCGTTCGAACCTGGTACGACTGCTGCTCAAAGAAAAAGAAGACAGAACATAAACTCAAGAAAGAAGAAGAGATGAAGAAAAAGGCACTAATGTTCGAAAAGTTGAAGAAGCCCGACGTTTGCAATATTATTGTCAGTGCCGACGACAACCGACATCCTTGGTACAAAGAGGCCTCGAAACCACCTTCTGTCAAGAGTGACGATGTACTTTACTCGGTTGTCTCTCAGAAAATCAACAAAATTCAACAAGATTATGAAAAGAAAATTTCCCTTGAACGAGAAAGAGCATTACATGCGATAGAGATGAAAGAACACGAAGATCTCGAGAAGAAGCGCAAACAAGATCTACAACTAAAATTTATCAATAACACCATGCTGGTTGCAAACAAAGTCAAAGATCAACATCGTATTATTAATAACTATGTACAACTGTTTTCAGAAAACCACGGAAGACGTCCTCTAAAAGATGAAATCCGCATTGCATTACACGACCAAACTGATGAAGATATTTTGAACAAGTTTTTAGATAACTATAAGACAACTATTGAGGAAGAAGACTTCAACTTCGATATTCAGTTTGAAGGAGATGATCACGTATAATTCGCTAAAAATATGAGAGCAAGACAAACAAACCACACACTACAACAATATAATGTGAAATTGATTTGCAAACTATTAAATGCGTATGTTACACCATACACTGCGCCAGAGATTGATAGCAGGATGGCAACCAAAACATATTTGTTTGTAAACAATGCGAAAAAATCAAATGGTGTGTTTTCATCGGTAAAGCTAGGTAGTGATTCATTTTCGCTCATTATGTAAACAAATTATAGAATATAAACATGTTATAATTTGTCTAATAGTGCGTAAATTGAGAGGGTGTTTTCACACACATGAATTCATGTCCGACTTTTTTGTCTCTCAACGTCTCTCCTTTGAAATAAATCGTTCTATCTTGCGCATACAACATTTTGTCTGATTTGTATTGCGCCATTTGGGTATCATCTAAAATACAAGTGTATTCATTCGGGAAGATCGCAAATCTCTTTTGCGTATTTTTATCAAGAGGACGAAAACTAAAATAATAATAATCACCAATTGATTCCACATTGATAATATCCGTGCTGTCTTCATCGTTCACCAGCTGACTTTCTTCATTTAGTTTACATATGTACCCACTATACGGTTCGTCGTCGTGAAGTAGCCATCGATTGTTGTCAAAAAAGGTTCGAATTGTCATGTCCACATCCATATCAAACACTTTAAATGTATAAAATAGTTCGCTCAATATAGTCTCTGTATATTCTTGATTAAGTGGTTTTTGTGAACCAATATTGACAAATACATATGGTTCGTCGTTACTCAATATGTATCCAATATATTCCAAATTGTCGTAGTAAATAGGAACTGGGGGTTCTACATTCTCTTCTTCTTGTTGTTTTAATGAAGAGATATTGTCTACATTCTCTTCTTCTTGTTGTTTTAATGAAGAGATATTGTCTACATTCTCTTCTTCTTGTTGTTTTAATGAAG
>SXGQ01315787.1_pt1 | contig 24310 bp, 10 predicted proteins | sample 3178371 | NCBI WGS metagenome assembly SXGQ01 (sample SAMN11356859, study PRJNA531348) | freshwater metagenome | isolation source: freshwater sample F1-20 | place: China: Fuxian Lake, Yuxi | collected 2017-12-25 | reverse complement strand
GTCGGCGCCGGCACCTTCCGCCCCGTCCAGGTAGAAGACATCACCCAACACCGCATGCACTCCGAGCGCTACCACCTCAGCGCCGAAACCGCCGCCGCCGCCAACGCCGCCGCCCGCATCATCGCCATCGGCACCACCACTGCCCGCGTCCTCGAATCCATCGGCCGCCCCCTCACACCACGCGAGGGACGCACCGACATCTTTATCCACCCGCCCTACCAGCCAAAAGCCGTGGACGCCCTCCTCACCAATTTCCACCTCCCAAAAAGCACCCTCCTCATGCTCGTCAGCGCATTCGCCGGCCGCGAATTCATCCACCGCGCCTACGCCGAAGCCATCGCGAGCAGCTACCGCTTTTACAGCTACGGCGACTGCATGCTGATCGTCTGACACGAACGCTCAGCGGAGAATGACGAAATCTCCCGCGGGCTCGGCGTAGGCGGTGGCGAAACTCCAAGCAGGGACACCGGCTTCGTGACCGCTTTGGGCTGCGGGCTTTCCGTCCGCGGCGAGAAGCGTCCACTCCAGCGCGCCGCCTCGCGCCCATCCGGTGCCGGTCGTCCAGACGGCGAGCGTTTCGCCGCGCGGGTTTGCAGAAAGCGAGGGGTGCTTCCCTTTTCCAAGCTCCATCGGATTTCCACCGATGAGAGCGGTGAGGATTTTTCCGTCCGTTTCCCACGCCATGCGCATGGACGCCGCAGCGGGCAGGAACACTGCGCTGCTCATCGGACATGTGTTTCCAGCCCACGGCGAGATCGTCTCGCTCCGGAAGGTGGAGCCGCCATCACGCGACGTGAGCAGCGTCATATCCCGCTGCGCCACGGTATGCGCCGCACGGTAGAGGACGTGAAGCGCGCCGTCGCTGGCGACCGACGCCCGCAGGGAGCAGCATGCACAAACGCCGGCCTTGTCCGCGGTCGCGATGAAAGGCGGCGCAAATGTCGCTCCGTCGTCCGCAGACTTCCGCACCCGGACGACACGCGATGTTTCTCCCGGCTGCGCACCGGGTCCGTGCCAGACGACAAAGACCGCGCCTTTTGAATCAGCAGCGATGGACGCTCCGCCGTCGAGTCCCGGGCAGCCGTCGATCAAGTCCCGCTGCGGCTCGAACCTTCCCGAACCCGAGGGCATTCGCGAGACCCACAGCGGGCTGCGGGGCGGCTTCGTTCCCGGAATGGCCGCGCCGTTCCAGACGACATGCACCGCGCCGCCTTTGCCGGTCGCGAGTTGGGCGCCGCGAATCGTGCCCATCGCAATCGCACTGCCCGGCTCCGAGTTCACGGTAATGGGCGTGCTCCAATCCCGCACTCCACGCTTTCGCGTGACATAGTGCACATCACTCGCGCCCGGTGCGCCGGTGAGATACACGAGGTGCGTAGTGCCATCCGAATCCACAGCGACCTGCGGCTGCACGCCGTGCTCCGGAACGGGTTCGATTCGTACTTCGGCAAGGGCGACGAAGGGGAGAAGGAGAAATGCTGCGATAGCTTTCATAGTCGGGAATGCTGCACGCCGAGCGGAAAAACACACGCTTCAAATGTCCGCAGTCGTTGCAGAAAGCGGCGTGGCCGAATACGCTTCGGACAACACAAGACTCCTTCAGAACCCTCATTTTCACCATGAACGCCACAGCCATTCTCGATGAACTCCGCCCGCTCGGCACTGCGAGCTACAAAAAAGTGATGCTTAATCACGGCATCCGCGAACCGTTTTTCGGCGTGAAGATTTCGGAGCTTCAGAAAATACGGAAGCGCATCAAGAAGGACTACCAGCTCGCGCGGGATTTGTACGAGACCGGAAACTACGACGCGATGTATCTCGCCGGGCTCATCGCGGATGATGAACGCATGACAAAGGCGGACCTTCGCAACTGGGCGCGGAAGGCCTACTGTCGCGCATTGACGGGCGCCACGGTCGCTTGGGTGGCAGCGGGGAGCAGGCATGGCTGGGATTTGGGGCTCGAGTGGATCGACTCGAAGGACGAACTCATCGCGTCGGCGGGATGGGGAACGCTCACGAGCCTTGTCTCCATCAAGGCGGACGCGGAGCTCGATCTCGCACACCTGGAACGCCTGCTCGTTCGCGTGCAGAAGGAGATTCATAAAGCGCCGGATGTCGTGCGTTACCAGATGAACGGTTTTTTGATTTCCACCGCCATCTACGTCGAACCGCTCACGGCCGCGGCTTTGAAAATCGCGGAGGCAATCGGACCAGTGAGCGCCGACATGGGCAACACTTCGTGCGAATTACCATTCGCGCCGGACTACATCCGGAAGGTGCAGGATCGCGGTGCGATCGGGAAGAAGCGGAAGTCGGCGAAGTGCTGAGTTACTGGTGATCGATAAAGATGCGCTTCTCGCGGCGGCGTGCGCAGAGGTCGCCGGGGAGGTTCACTTTCGCAGCGCCATCGCCGAGCAGTCCAAGCACTCTCTCCACTTCATCAAACCCCGCGCTCTCCACGCCACGCTCCGTGAGCCATCGAAGGACAAGCCGGCGCTGCAATGCAAGCGGTAGTGAGCGCAGCGCCGGAACTTCAAGCTCCGCGGGAGAGTCGGCGACTTCCGGGCGGGCTGCGAGGAAATCGTCCTCGGCGGCGAGAATCTCCGCGGCGCGCCAGACGGATCGCCGCACATCGCGATTCATCGCGTCGTTGAGGGCCGGAATTGCGTCGTGCCGGAGCCGGTTGCGCGTGAAGCGCGGGTCCGTGTTGCTCTCGTCCTCACGAAATGGAACGCGATTCGCGGAGATGTAGGCGTCGATTTCCTCACGCCAAACGCCGAGAAGCGGACGCAGAAGCCGCAGCGACGTGCCGTCCACCACGCGGGTGCTTTCCGCGCGCATCGCTCCGGGGCCACCGCGGAGGAGATTGAAAAGGAAGGTCTCCACTTGATCATCAGCGTGGTGCGCGAGGATGATCCGGTTGCAGTGCTGCTCGCGCGCAGCCCGTGCAAGAAAGCTGTACCGAGCCTCTCGGGCGGCGGCTTCGACTGAGCGCGCCGCGGAAATTTCCACACGCGCGACGACTTCCGGAAGACGCAGCACGTGCGCGTGGGCGCGGACAAACTCGGCATCCTGAGCGCTGGTGGGACGCAGACCGTGATCGAGGTGGCAGACGACGAGCTGCCTGCAGCCACCGTCGAGCAGCCAGTGAAGCAGTGCCATCGAATCACGCCCGCCGGAAACCGCGACGAGATATTTCTGCGCGCGGTCAGGGAGCTCCGCAGCAGCGAGCGGGCTGCTCACTGGTAGATGAGATACGGCTGGCGCGCGGCGCGGAACGAACTCACGACCGACTCCCAGCTGGCCACAATCGACGCCGGCGAAGTTCCCCGTTCGATCTGGCTCTTGATGTTCGTGCTGCCGTAAGCCTTCCAGAAAATCGCATCGGCATCGCGGTACCTCGCGAAAATGTCCGCGCGATGCTTCTCCGCAGCGCTGAGAAGATAGACATTCACCGCAGCGAGGTTTGCCGATGATTTCGGGCTGACGTTGATACGCGCCCCGCCAAACGATTCACGCTTGTACGGCGAAGCGGAAGCTCCCGAGCGCGAGACCTCGGAGGCAAACGCACCGCCATCAGCGCCGGCCGCGCCTGCCATCAGAAACGGACTGCCCGTGCCGATCCCCACATCAAAACCCGAGCCCGAGAGTGAACCGTAAATACTCGTCGCGGCGTATCCGGCGACCGAAGAGACGTTCGGAATATTCGGCGAAGTCTGCACCCAGCGGAGACCGGTGTCGGGCCACGTCATCGAGCGCGTCCATCCGCCCATCGGAATGACCGTGAGCTTGCAGCGCTTCTCCATCCAGCCCTTCGCATTACTCATCCGCGCAAGCTCGCCGATGGTCATGCCGTGGATGTACGGAGTCGGCAACTGGCCGATGAAGCTGCGCCATTTCTCCTCGATACCCGGACCTTCGATACGGTTTCCGCCAAGAGGATTCGGGCGATCCAGCACGATGAACTCGATGCCCGCCTCGCCGGCAGCCTCCATGGCTTTGGCCATCGTGGAAACGTAAGTGTAGCTGCGGACGCCGATGTCCTGCATGTCAAACACGAGCGCATCCAGCCCGCGCAGCATGTCCGGTGTCGGCTTCCGTGTGGGGCCGTAGAGCGAATACACGGGCAGTCCGGTCACCGAGTCCTTCCGATTTGCGACGTATTTCGCGGCAGCGATCGTGCCATCGATTCCGTGCTCCGGCGCAAAGAGCGCGACGAGTTGCACGCCCGGCGCCTTTTTCAAAATGACGCGCGTTTTCACGCCCGCAGCGTTCACGCCGGTTTGATTCGTGATAAGTCCGATGCGTTTTCCCCGCACGGCGTCGAAGTCGCGATCGGCGAGGACATCGATTCCCAATTGCACAGCAGCGTGCGTGGAAATCGCGAGTGCGAAAAGGCAGAGTAAAATGCGGTGCATCATGACGACGACCATACGACGGCCGGGCGCTTTTGGGAAGCAGGCATCATCCGCGCACGCGCACGCACCCTACGATTCGCGCCGGATGCGCACCTGGAGCTGGCGCGACAGAAACCACCGCACAGCAAACATGTCGCAGGTCGCCTTAAACGCGCGGCTGCCGAATCCGTATTTGCTCACACCCGCCACGCGCGGACGGTGGTTGGTGGGCATCTCGGTGATGCGATAGCCGAGGCCTTTGACAAGCGCGGGGATGAAGCGGTGCATTCCGCGGAATAGAAAAAGCGATTCGCGGCACTTCGTGCGCATCACTTTGAGCGAGCAACCGGTGTCGTGAATGCCATCCCGCGTGAAACGGCTCCGCACGAAATTCGCGATGCGGCTGCTGATTTTCTTCGACCAGTTGTCCTGCCGTTTCACGCGCCAGCCGCACACGAGGTCGTAGCCTTCCTCGAGCTTCGCGAGCATCCGCGGAATGTCGTTGGGATCATTCTGCCGGTCGCCGTCGAGCAGCACGATGATGTCGCCCTTCGCAGCATTGCAGCCGACATACATCGCGGCGCTCTGGCCGGTGTTCTTCTCAAATTCAATCACGCGCACATTTGGCCCGCGCACGATCCGCTCGAGCGTCCGGTCCGTGGAGCAATCGTCCACAAGCACAAGCTCATACTCGCGCCCGGCGAGCGCAGCGGCGAGTTCCTCCTGAAGCGGAGCGATATTGTCTTCCTCATTGAAGAGCGGGATGACTACGGAAAGCATGCGAGCGCTTGTAATGGAAAGGCGGCTCGGATGGCGAGCGCTTATCCCGCCGTACGGTGCTGCGCAATGGACTGTTATTAGACGTTGAACATCGGCCGTATTGCTGAGATTCAGTCCAGCTCAATGATTCCCGAGGCGAGAGATGAGTGTCCAGATCCTGCTCTAACCAGCCGGGAGGAAACTGTGGCTTGGCTTCTACAAGCTACACCGGAGATGGCCGCAACTGTGATTGTGCGAACGTGGGACCAGCTCGACTGGGACCATGTGTGGAGGCTTTACATCGCAGCACTGGCAGATGACACCGCGCGCAGACAGCAGCTCCACGACATCGCAACCATCAGTTTTCTACCGGCATCCGATCAGTTCCCATCTTACTGCAATCTCATCCGCCTCAAGTGGGCAGGCTACGACGGCGCCGGGCGGTGCGATGCAGAGGACGAAATTATCGACTGGGCCGCCGAGGTCATCCGGCTCTGTGAGGACGATGCCGTAGTATTCAGAATTGTGTGCACCTTGAATGCATGGGAGCGCCCGTTGGAGAACCAACTTGCAGCCGCGCTCCAGTGGCTTTGCGAAATGAGCGTCTGCGCCGATATTCGCAAGGCGGCAATCAAAGCACTCGCCACTCGAAACACGGCGGAAAGCGGGTTTGTGGGGCAACACGGAGCGGACGAGCAGACCCATGCCAGCAGCCAGCAATCAATCAATCCGGAGTCGTGCGCCGCCCGAAAACCCGCGCCAGTAACATCACGCAGGGAAACGCAGAAGATCATTATTCCCCGACACGACGGGGCTTTCGATCTGAAGGAACAGAGGCCGACCTACGACAAAGCACAGCCGGATTGCGAGACCGGGCAATAGGTGCGGCAGCCCCGGGAGCGACAGCCTGCGCGCAGCCCCAGCCGAAGCGGTCACCCCGTCTCCCACTTCCCGTCAATCGCCTAACGCGGCCACGCGGGATGTGATTTGATTCGCGCCAGCGCCTGTTCGAGCAACGTCCTTCCCGGCTCCATGCGGTGCCACGGCGACGCGCCGCTCGGATGCGGAAGCGGGATGACATCGAATCGCACTCCGTGTTTTTTCACCTCAAACTGACCACCGATGACGTCCGTGAGCTTATCGAACTCCATGAACTGCAGGATGGCGAGCTTGCCGATGGGAATCACGAGCGCGGGCTTGAGGATCTCGATTTCAGCAGCGAGCCAGCTCGAACACGCTTCGATCTCGCGCGGGTCCGGGACGCGATCGCCGCCGGCGTTCGTTTTGCCCGGGAAACACCGTGCGACGGCGGCCATGTAAATGCGTTCGCGAAACTGCGCCTCTGTCCAGCCACAGGACTTGGTGAACCATCCAAAAAGAGTCTTTCCTGCAGTCCACGCGAACGGCTTTCCCGCAACCGGCTCCTTCACACCGGGAGCCTGCCCGACACTCATTACTTTTGAAAGCACCGCACCACCGCTGACTGCGGGACGGTGCATTTTCGGGCACCGTGTGCACGCGCGGAGGCGGGCGACGAGGTCATCGAGTTTCTCCTGCGCCTTCATATTCCAAGTCGCGTGCCTGCCGGAATCGGGTGCCCGCGGAGAAATTCCTTCGCATCCATACGCCGCTTTCCTTCGAGCTGAAGGTCGGTGATGAGGATGGAGCCATCGCCAGTGCCGACCCACAGCCCGTCGCTGGACGGCATCACCACACCGGGCTCGCCGCGCTCGTCGCTCACAAAAGCGGCGAACACTTTCAGGCGCAGGGCGCCGAGCTTTGTCGCAGCAGCAGGCCATGGATTCATCGCGCGAATGCAACGGTGCACTGCAGCGCGGCCTTTTGAAAAATCGAGTTCACCGTGCTCTCGTGTGAGCTTGCCGGCGTAGGTCACGCCCTCGGAAGGCTGGGGAACCCGCGGAGCTTCGCCGCGCTCAAGCAGTGCGAGCGACATGGCCATCGCGCCGGCGGCCTCCTCGCCGAGGCGGTCGTGCAGTTCGCCGCCGGTTTCGCTGTCTCCAATCCGCACTCGGCGCACCAGAAGCATGTCGCCGGTGTCGAGGCCTTCGTCCATATACATCACGGTGATTCCGGTGAATTCATCGCCAGCCTCGATAGCCGCCTGAATGGGCGCAGCGCCACGCCATCGCGGGAGTATGGACGCATGGAGATTCAGACACGCGACTTTGGCCGCATCGAGCACGCCTTTCGGAAGAATCTGGCCGTACGCCATCACGACGATTACATCCGCGCCGAAGCTCTGCACCTTCGCCACCGCATCCGGAGCGCGCATCTTCACGGGCTGGAAAACTTCGATACCCCGCGCCTGCGCCTCCACTTTGATGCGGGGCGGCGTGAGTTCCATTTTCCGGCCGGCGGGCTTGTCGGGCTGCGTGACGAGCGCGACGACCTCATAATGGTCGAGCAGCCAGCGGAAACTGGGCAGCGCGATATCGCCGGTGCCGATGAATAAAATTCGCATGAGCCCGCGAATGAGCCTTTCCCAATGCGATGCTGCAAGCCCGCTGTTCGTGAAAACAAACCGGCCCTGCCGCAGATGATGCAGCAGGGCCGGTCGTGAACTAGTATGCGAACCGCTTAGGCCTGCTTGCGGCGGCGGCGTCCAGCGAGCATCGCGAGGCCACCAAGGAGCAGCGCTGCACTGCCGGGCTCCGGTATTGTTAGCGTCACATCGTTGCCCGTTCCGCCGACGTAGCTGACAGTAAAGTCGTAGCCATTTGCACTGAACAACCCGCCCTCGGCGATTCCGTTGAAGGTACCCACCACTGCGTCCGTGCCATCGTTGTTGATGATCGTGAATACATCGCCGATTCCATATGCAAACGGGGCCACGTTCGCAGCGAGATTGCCACCGAGAGTCAAGGTCCCTGCAACGTTCAACGAGTCATACAGACTGGTGCTGTTGATTTCGAAGCTCGCGCTGCTGCCCGCACCGAGGTTAAAGTTCAGGGAATCGAGCGAACCGACGCCGCTGTTGCCGGGAGCCACGATGCCCCCTGTCGCACTCACGGCCCCAACCGAGCCATCGCCACCGAGAATGCCGCCTGTGACGTCGACCGAACTTCCCGAGAGGCTGCCTGAGACTTCGAGGTTGCCGCCAGCGACCGTCACGGGTCCAGTGAATGTAGCAGCATTATTGCCGCTGATTATCTGCTTCCCGAGGCCGGCCTTGACGAATGCCGCGGTTCCATTCAAGACGCCGCCGAAGTCCGCATCGACGGAGTTGTTATCCGTGACAGTCCCGCCCGCAACCGTGTTAACGGTTCCCGTTCCGGCGAGACCGCCGACAGTCAGGTCATTGCTTCCATGGCTCAACAGATCATTGGATAGGTTCAGTTCGCTACCAATCTGGAACGACTGCCCTTGCCCCGGCTGTGTGACGCCGATGCTGAAACCGCCGCCGCCGGTGCCCTGACGATAGCCGATCACAATGTCATGTAAACCTGCCGTGAGGGCGATGGTTCCCGTGCGGGTATTCTGTCCTTGGTCACGGTTGTTATCCAAGACGATCTGACCATTTACCCAGATGACAGTGTTATCGTCGCTTCGGGTCTGGAACGTGTAGTCCCCAGCGGTCGCCGCGGTGAACTTACCATCCATACGTGCAACAAACGGATTCGAGCCGTTCGACAGAGCGATCAGCGCCGGAGGAAGCGCGGTGGTGGGGTTTGCGCCGCCGGATTCGAGATAGTTCACGGACACTTTGCCGCGAGCAGCGGTAGATTCCAATGCAACGAGTGCCTTGCCGTCCGTGAATGCGTTGAAGTTTCCGAGTGAAGTGAACTCCGTGGCGACGGTGCCGACTTGCGTAGCAACGCTTGTGGCCTGCGTCGCGTAGAACTTCGCAAGGAGACCGGTCTGCACGCCCTGAACTTGCAAGGTCGTTCCAGTGCCGACATTGACCACGCCGGTGCCAAGGCTGGTGCCGGAGGCAACCACCGAACCACCAGTGATGTCGGTGCCGCCAGCATAGGAGTTGGCACCGTGTACTGTCAGGACACCGCCGCTGGCTTTGGTGAAGCCACCGACACCGGAGAGGTTGCCGATGACCCCAACATCGTTGCCATTGGTATCAATCGTTCCCTTCCCAGCGCCGGTCCCTGTGAAGTTCGTGGCGAGCGAGAGATTGAAGATGGACTGCGGCAGCGTCGGAACAGTCGCCGGAGCGCGGAGGGTTCCACCGCCGAAGTTGAAGTTCGCGACACCGTGACCGCGAGCGAGGATCGGGGTCGTCAACGTGCCTCCATTGAGGTTGTAGGTACCGGTTCCGTCCACACCGAGAATTACAGCGCCGAATGCGTTGCTCTGGAAAGCTCCATTGTTCGTCGCGACCGTCATCGTGCCGCCGGTCTGGGTTATCGTTCCAAGACCGGTGGAGATCGCTGCGTTCGGAACAAGACCCTGGAACTGCGTCGGAGTCACGGTTCCGCTTCCAAGCTGAACTTGGGCGCCCTGAAGCACCGATACGGTTCCGCCACTGAGATTGAACGCTCCGGTTCCGGCGCGCCCCACAATCAACGACGGACTGTTGGAGTTGTTAACCTTCACGTTCAACGCGCCACCGCTCATATTGTATGTGCCCGAGGCGCCCATGTTTTCACCGAGCGTAACGGACTGATTAGCATTTACGGTTCCGGCGCTCTGGTTGAGCGTTCCGTTACCGCCCTCACCAATACGGAGCGTATCACCAGCGGTGCTCAACCCCGCCCTAATTTCGGCGGTCGCGCTGTCCATCGTCACGGTCGCCGTGATGCCTTGTGCATTGGCGATGCGGACACTTTGGCCGGCGGTGCTGGTGCCGAGGATGCCGTTGCCTGTGACAAGCACCGTTCCGGAGTTGATCAGCGACTGGCCAGTGTAAGTGTTGGGTGCGGACAGAATCAGCGTTCCGTTGCCACTCTTCGTGAGGGCCCCGGCTCCGGCGATTGGCATATTAATTTGCAAGAAATCGTCGGAAGTGACCGGGCGCAGGATTAGCTCCTGACCGTTGTTGTTCAGTGTGGCAGGGGTAGTTACCTGCGGATTAATGGTTGCTGCCATCGTTCCACCACTTACGACGCTGACACCAGCCAGCCCACCCCCACCGGTCTTCATAATTGCCCCCGGGTTACCGTTTAGTATGAAAGGCGTTGTGGTGTTTGCCGAGTTGGCGAAGTTGAGATTCACATTCGGACCCGCCAGGTGGATGCCCGCGGGCTGCACGGGTCCCTGATTGATAAGTGATGTCGTGAGCTTCGAATAGCGCCCGGTAAAGAGCGTATTCTCCGGCGCCGTATTGGCATCGTAGCCGTAAATTGCCGGGCGGACGAATCCTCCCAGATCGTAGGCCGCGAAGTCAGAACCGTTGTAGTAAAACGAGGCGCCAATCACGTTGCTGGCAGAAGCTCCGGATTGGAAGCGAATGCTATTGGTAACACCGTTGACGCCGCCGCTGGTGACGAAGTTCACCGTGGTACCGGCGCCGCGGGACAGGCCGTTGAGGATCAGGTTTTGTGAACCAGCTCCTCCGTAAGTGGACTGAACAACGGCATCGCCGACTGTGCCACCTGTGTAGTAATAAGGCATTCCAAACGATGCGGCAGTCAGCAAACCGAGACGGAGTGTGTTATCACCAGACGGAGCCAGATACTCGAACGCCGCACCTGAAACCTGGAGCGGTGTGCCGATTCCGATAGGCGCATTTCCGCCAGAGAAATCCGCCACGAGACGTCCGCCACCGATGAAGGTGTTCTGCCCGGTTGCATTGTTGCCGCTCAGCGTGGTGGTGCCGGAGCCAATCTGCAGCACGAATCCAGGACCATTGATGTTATTCGGAACGGAGAGCGCCGATGTCTTGAACAAGTAGAGGCGGGCCTGACCTGCTCCCGAATTGAAGAATACATCTCCTGCGGGCAGCGTGCCGGTCGAGCCGCCGGCGCCGATTGCTAGGTAACCGCGGGCACCAGCCGTGCTGTTGATGGTCGTGCCTCCACTCCACGTGTTGTTGTCGCTACCGAGGAACACAGTGCCGGCGTCATTTGCGATGGTGAGCATTCCCGGGCCGGAAATCGGGCCGTTGATGACCATTGGGGAACTGCCGTGGTTCCAAATCAAACCACCGCCACTTGCGAGCGTGATGCCGCGGTTGGCTCCGAGCACTACCGGGTTTCCAGTATTGAGGAGGGTGCCGCGGTTCAGCGTGATTTTGTCTGCGACCAACGATTCAGAAGCAGCGCCGAGCGTTCCATCCGCACGAACGCGGATTGCTCCGCCCTCTGCGACAAACTTGCCAGTGAAGTTTGGGTTGTAGTTGTTGAACAACTCACTGCCATTAGCGTTGTCGCCAGTGCCATACTGGGCGGCGATATTACCGACGCGGCGGAAGATGAAATTGCCTTCAAATCCAGTTGCAACAACATGGTTTTCACTGCCGAGAGTTCCAACGGTCAGCGTCGGCGAACCAGCACCCGTGTTCTTGATGATACCGGCACCGCGAACGCCGCGGATGGTGTCGCTGAAACCGTTCAAATCCAGCGACGAGCCATTGTAGAGATCCACAAAGCTAGCGGCGCTGTACTGTGCGACCGTATTAGCAAAGACATTGTTTGCAGCGAGACGGAGCGTTCCCACGCCGCCGTTGTTGCTGCCGACCGATATCAGACCAACATAGTTTGTCGGGTTGCTGGCGAGCGAGAGCGTGCCGCGTTCGACCGTGATTGCACCGCTATTGGAGTTGGCACCGCCGTTGACGAGGGTGAGGTTGATACCGTTAAGCGTGAGCGAGCCTGGACCGAATTTCACCAGCATGTTCTGCCCCTGGTTTGCCGAGTAAGTCGGCAGCGTTCCAAGAGGCTTGCTGAATACAACATCGGCGCCAGCCGCCACATCGATGTTTGCCACGCCGGCAACATTTGCCGTGTCGGCACCGATTCGGATATCGCGAGTGGAGACACCGTCCGCAGCCAGCGTAATGTCCGTGTTGTTGGTCGCGCGATAGACGCCGCCTTGGAACTTGAGCGGGCCGGAGCCCAGAGCCGTGAGACTCGTCGCGCTCAGGATGCCGCCCGTCAAAATCTGCGTACCACCAGCGTAATCGCTTGTGCCGCCCATGATGACCGCGCCGTTGAGATTCGGATTGTTTACAAAGCCCGTACCGGGGCCGCCACCGCCGATGAGGACAGCGCGAGGTCCGGTCAGGCCGCCATTCGGGAGCGAGAGGACACCGCCACCACCGCCGAAGCGATATTCTTTTCCAAACGGCGTAAACGTGCCTGTGTAGGTCACGTTGCCGTAAGCCCCCAAGAATGCAGTCGGGAGGCTTGCACCCGCAGTTCCGCCGTCGAAGTTGATGTTCTCGCTAGTGTCTGCGGTGAGCGCCACGGTTCCTGCCGAGAGAGGCGACACACGGTTCAGCGTCGCCTGAATGCCAGTGGTAAGCGAGCCACCAAACGCAACCGCACCGTTAGCAGTAACGTTTACTGTCGCGGGGCCGAAGGTCGCATTCGCGCCGATGGACGCCGTGCTGTTGAATTGGAGCACACCGTTGTTGATCACCACGCCACCGCTGAACGTGTTGTTGCCGCTCAGTATCCAAGTGCCGTTGCCGTTTTTCTGAATGGTGGTGACGCCGTTTGCTAGAACTCCGTTTGTTCCCGCAACATTGATGCTGTCTCCGATTGCGGCTGCAATGGTGTTCGCGCCGGTATTGGTTCCCTGAAGAGTCCATGTCCGGTTGCCCGAGTTTAGGAAGCCAACTGCACCCGTGCCCGTGAAGTTCACGGGGCCAGTTCCCGAGGAATCTAGGTTAGTGGGCGTCGTGCTCAGCGTAAAGAGGCGGTCTGTGCTCGAACCGGCTCCGATATGCGACAGCGTGCCGCCATTGAGAATGAGGTTCGATGCAGCCGTGCCCGCCGCGCCAATCGAACTGCCAACGCCACCGTTCGCAACGGAGGTGATGTAGGTCGTTCCGCCGTTCACGGTCGTCGCGCCCGTATAGCCGTAGGCTCCGGTGAGATAAACAAGGCCGCCGGTACTGCCGCCGCCATAGAGGAACATATTGTTCGCTCCGGCAAATGTGGCGCTGTTTGGCAGAATGAGACGACCACTGCCACCGCCGATCCGGAATGTTCCACCGTTCGGCGTGATGACACCGGTGTATTGAACCGGCGCGTTTCCTAAACCGGTCGTGCCTGTGAGAGTTGAACCGAGCGAAACCGGCGCACTACTACTGAAGTCGAGGTTCTCGCTGATCGGCGTCTGAAGGCTGCCGTCCGTTTGAAGAGCAAGAACACCGGTCGAGCCAGTATCCAACCGGGCAAGCAGCGGGGTGATTACTCCGAATCCAGTGGACGTCGAATTAGCGGTAAATGCCTGAGCTGTGATGGTGCCGCCGGATGCAACGATGTGATTACGTCCCGCCGAACCATAAAAAGCAGTAGGCGCGTTCAACTGGAGGGTGCCGCCACTGTTGACGACCACCGCGCCGCTAGCTCCCGAATTGTTGCCCTGAAGGGCAAGAACGCCAGCATTTGCAATCAATCCGCCCGTGTTCGTGTTTGCACCGCTCAGGGTTTGATTTCCAGTTCCGATCTTGATCAGAGTTCCGGTCCCTGCAAGGGTGCCCGAGTAGGTGCCGCCTACGTTGTTGTTGCCGACAGTCAGCTGAACTGGGGCGTTAGGCACCGGCGCGGTCCCCCGGGTCTGGAGCGTCACGGTTGAATTTCCAGCCAATCCCGAAATCGTTGGGATGGTCGTGTCGAACTGAAGGCCGTTTGCAACGTTAACGTTGATTGTTGTCGCCTGCGCGAGAGCAGTGGGAACGGCGAGCGCAATGGCACCCGCGTTGATGTTGGTTGCACCGGTATACGTGTTGATACCCGCGAGCGTAAGCGTTCCAGTACCAGCCTTTGTCAGGATATTGCCTGTTCCCGTACCGTTTTGATAAACGCCGCCAAACACGCTACTGGCGTTACCGCTTCCAACCGTTAGGGTAGGGGTTCCAGCAACGCCACTAGTGACGGTTCCGACCCCAGAAAGCCCGTTAATCGTCTCAGAGAAATTGTTAAGGTCGAGAGTTGCACCAGTGTGAACCGTGACGTTCGAGGAATTCGGGATCACTTCGGTAACGCCAATTCGCAGCGTTCCCGCGTTGATCGCGGTTTCGCCTCCTCCGTATGTATTCGTCGTGGTCGCTGAGTTCAGCACCAATACGCCCGCGCCGGATTTCACGAGATTGACGCCCGCGCCGGTGATTGGAGTCGTAATGGTGAGGGTATCCCCCGCCGCATCCGCACGGGCAATCAACAATCCGCTCGAACTCGTGAGGGCCGTGCCGCCGGAAATCGTCGCCGCCGATGCGCCGGACTTCAGAATTCCATCTGCAGTCAAGGTCTGCGATGCGGCGAGAGTGATGTTGTTTGCACCGCCGATCTTAATTGTGCTGAACTGTGCCGTCGTCTGCGCTGTGATGGCACCGGTGACGGTCGTGTGCACAGCGGCTCCTGGTCCGGTAAGCGTGGTGCCGGCTGCTGAAGTTGTGGTGTTCGCATCACCGCCATAAGCCAGCGCACGCACCCATCCGCTGGCATCCGCCACCGCGTAGTCCGCGCCGTTAAAGAACACGCCACGACTGAAAATCGCCCCAGCGGTCCCGCCTGCAAACAGGCCGTTTGTGGTGCTCAGAGTTCCGGGCGTGACAATGTTGCCGGTCGCCTGATTCGTGCGAGCCAGGCTCGCAAACGTGAGCTTAATGTCCTGCGCCACGGTGCGGGTCGTTTGGAACGTGCCTTCACCTTGATTGAAGCTCAAGGCGCCGGAGAATGTCTTCGAGAGAGCCGCTGCTGCGCCCACGTTGTCATAGTTAAACACTCCTGTTCCAACGGTGAGATTACTGCCTTGGTAGTTAATTGTGCTACCAAAGGTGACCGCTGGGCTCGCAATGGTCGCGGCATTGCCGTTGACCGCGAGCGTTCCACCGCTCACCGTCGTGGCACCACCGTAGGTACTGCCTGCACCGGTCAGGGTGAGAACCCCGCTGCCGAGTTTGTTTAAAGCCCCAGTCGCTGTGACGGGCGTAATCGTTGCGGCACCGACGGTCGCGGCCGAGATCGCGCCGCCGCCAAGCAGTGCAACAGTCGGTGCGGAAGTGTATCCCGAGCCGGGATTCGTGATCACGAAGCCGGTAACTACTCCACCAGACACGATCGCCCGCGCGGTCGCGCCGGTCCCGCCACCGCCGGTGATGCTAACGACGGGTTCACCCACATAACCTGAACCGCCGGTCGAAACTGGGATGGTCGCGAGGCCATTACCGGTCGGGGCGAGAAGCGGCTGGCCGATTGTCGTCGCGACGCCGTTGGTATCAATATTCGCACCGCCTGACTGGACGTAAGCACCCGTGAGACCGGTCATAAACGTCGCCCCCGAAGCAGATCCGGCCGTTACCCGCAGGGTGCCGCCGTTAAAGTTGACGATGCTCGACGTGGTCGCGTTTGCGTCGTGATCAATGATTTGCGGCGTCTGAACAATGCCGCCCGGCAGGATGTTAATCACTCCGGTTCCCGCACCACTGGTTGCAGCTCCGAGACTGAGTCCAGTGCCCGCTGCAGTGCCAGTGAACAGCAACTGGCCAGTGCCGGCAACGTTGAGCGTTCCAGTGCCGGTTTCACCTACGATTAGACGGCTAGTGGATGTATTTGTGTAAGTTCCGTTCGCGATATTCAGCACGCCGGAGCCGCCGAAGCGGGCGATCACATTAAACCCTGATGTGACGGAAACCGCACCACCTGTCTGATTGAAAACGCCGGTACCGGAAGCACCAATCTGAAAGTTGCGGTTGATTAGGGCGCTGCCGCCGACCATGTTGTAGATGCCGTATGTTCCGGTATCGGAGCCAACCGTCTGGTTTCCGCCGATCCGCCAATCACCGCCACCACTCGCGGTAACTGTCCCGAGCGTGTGATTAACGATACCGACCGAAGCACCTCCTTTCCCAACATAAAGGGTGGCTATCGTAAGCGCCGCCTGATCCTGAACGTTCACCACACCACGGCTTGCGACGGTATCACCGAGGTTAAAGTCGGTGCCAACCGTCAAGCGACCGCTGCCCTTCACAGTCATCACGGCACTCTCCGTTCCGCCAAGTCCGACGCTGCTGAATCCAGTCGTCCTGACATCTGAACCCGAGTCCAGCACGGTGGTACCGTTGCGCGGATGGAACGTGGATGTGTAGAGACTGTTATCAATCGTGAGGGTTCCACTTCCAAGTTTCTGGAACGAGCCAGTGTTAAAACTCGTCGCATTCTGTGTGTTGTTTGCAAGGAACCGGAAGTCGTTGTTCGTATTGTAGGCTGGAATGTTCGCAGCAGCTCCATTTGCGACGATCATCGTGCCGAGAACCGGAGCGAGGTTCGTCGGATAAATACCATTCGTGGTGCCATCGCCGATCTGGAGCGTGCCGTTCGGTCCAACCGTCGTAAGGCCGTTGCCAGTCGTTCCGGAAGTAATGAGCGTTCCTTGGGAGACGTAAGTCGCACCAGTGTAGGAATTAGCACCAGATAGAGCAACAATACCAGCACCTGCTTTTGTCAAGCTACCCGAGCCAACCACGCCCGAAGCGATGACGAGGCCACCGGCAGCGGATGTGTTTCCGTTGTGAATTATTGTCAGGCCAGCGCTCGAATTTCCAGCAATCGTGCCGCCAGTGATGGTGTTGATATTTGCACCAACATTGCCCGTGATGAGGATACCACCGCTGGCGATGGTGTTTGCACCCGTCATCGTGACCGTGGTCGCAGCCGCGGTATTGAACCGGAGACTGTTTGTGCTCGCGCCAACTCCCCCGGCCACAACGTCCGTGTTGACACCAAGTCCGTAGCTGTCCGTGCCATAGGAGGATAGAGCACTAAGTACTCCGGAGCCATCCTGCGCTATCCATGTTGACCCACTGCCGGTTGTGGTAAATCCGTTCGCGATCCCACCGATAGCACTGCCGCTTGTCGTGACAGTTCCGAGAATAGGCAGCGCAATGTTGGCGGTTCCGCCAGCACTGTGTGTGATTGGGCCCAGATTCACCGTGAGGCCGGAAGTTGAATTGAAATTAATGGCAGATTGACCGGTGCCCGGCTGGGTAGGTGCAGTGCCGGGAAGACCACCAGGAGTCGCTGTTCCGAGGTTAAGTGCACCGAGGGTCTGCGTATTGGTCGCGACCGAGCCGGTAATGTTGAAAGTACCACCGTTGATGCTGACCGGCGCGGTGGATGCCACGATGCCGTTCGGGTCCGAACCTGCAAGAGTGAAGTCGAGATTCAGCGTGCCTCCGGGGAAAACATTCAGTCCGCCAGCCGAAGCCGACACGCCACCGAGGTTGACCGTGCCAGCGTTAACATTGGTCGAACCGGAATAGGTATTAAGTCCCCCCAAAGTGTGTGGCCCCGCAGCAGAGCTGATCACACTTCCCGCACCACTGATGACTCCATTGTAGCTGTGCGCATTCGTTCGCGCAAACTGGACGATACCGTCGTTCGCGATGTTTGTGGTATTAAGCAACGTTCCATTCCCGGCGTTCCCGTAGGTGAGAATACCTGACGCACCGACATTCACTTGCGTCGCGTTGATGTTGGTGTTGAGCACGAGGAATCCACCATCCACCTGAATTGTTCCCGTGAAAGGCAGGGTGTTGCTCAGAGTATGGGTTCCGAGTCCGGTCTTACGGACAGTTCCGGTGCCCGAGATGCCGTTTGTGATATTGATTGCAGCCGTCTGGTTGACGTTCTCATTGAATTCGAGAGTCGTGTTCGAGTTAACGGTGATCGGCGAGTTGAATGATGTAAGGTTGGCGAATACGAGCTTGCCGCCGTTGATGGTAGTCGGTCCGCTGTAGCCGATGTTTCCTGCACCACTCTGCTGCCCCGCAGAAAGTGTCAGAGTCCCATTTCCGCCCTTCGTTAGCGAGAAGGCTCCAGTTGCGGTCAAGTTGTTCACACCTGCGCCGTTGTTGCGCATGAATCCGTTGTAGAAGGAGTCGCTTGCGCCGTTGACGGTCAGAGTGCTCGCCGCCGTGGTACTGATTGCGACTGCCTTGTAGCCGACATCGCCGTTTTCCGCGACTTCGATTACGCCGCCGCCGCTGCGGTCGTTGATGCCTGCAACGGTTTCGTTAAATCCGAAGAGGCGGAAATCGCCGTTGTTGGCACTGCTACCGATGAATGAAATGCTTGCGGTGTCCGCGATCTGGTCGCTGGCTCCGAGATAGACAATTCGGCGGGTGCCGCCCTGGTTACTGCTAATGTGCAAGTCACCCGTGATTGCCTGGGCTCCACCAGATTTTTCCAGTCCGAGCATGCCTCCGATAACGTTTGTGAGGCCGGTGTAGGTATTTGAGCCGGCACCACTGAAAATGAGCGTCCCACCCACGTTCGCGCCGCCTGCGCCGCTGCCACCATCTTTCATAAGGCCACCGGTTCCCGTGATTGCTCCGGAGAATCGAGCCCAGTCCACCGCACCCGCCGCCTGCGCAGAACGTTTCACCACGAAAACGCGGCGCATTCCGCTGCCGAGATTGATGTCGTTTATGACGTTAACTTCGCTGTCTGCATTATAGTTTACGCCAGCGACCGTGGATGAATTGCTGCCGTTGAACCACAGTGTTGAGTTACCGTTCAAGCCGGCGCCACCCCAAGTGATTTGAGCACCCGCACCGCCGAAGTTGACAGTCTGGGTGCCACCGATTGCCGAAAACCCGCCGCCTTCACCAGTGAAGGCGATCTGGCCTGTACCGGTTCCAATAGCACGGGTGAAGCCCGAAAGTCCACCGGTGCCGAGAACAATATTCGACGCGTTGAGTGTTGTTTGGTTCGACGCCGTGGAGTAGCCCCCGAGCGTCAGCAACCCGGTGGACGGGAGCGCCGTAGCGTTCGAGAAATAAACGGTTCCCGCGTTGATCGTCGTGCCACCGGAGTAGTCGTTTGTCGCGTTGCTGATTACGATGGTCGGCGGTTGCTGGGAGTAATTCTGTTTGTCAATCTGGAGACCGCCAGTGCCGGTGATCTTGCCAGCAATTGTACCGACGTGGTCCGCCCAGCCGGTGCTGATGTTGCTAAAGCCGGTTCCCGCGAGCGTGAGGTTTCCGGTCAAAATCGTGCTGCTTGCAGCATTGATTCCACCGACGAGCAGCGCCCCGCCAGACGTAATTCCGTTCAGGGTGACGTTCGGGCTGTAGGACCCCGGAGTTGCGAACGCAGCGCCCCAGAGATTAAGCTGCCCACCCGCCGCGACATTGATTGAGGTTCCAGCGGGAACTATAGTATTCGCGCCCACTGGCCCTTGAAGGACTAGCGTCCCGTCATCGATTTGAATGGTGCCAGTCGAAGCCACCTGGCCATTCCCACCGCTGAGAACCAAAACTCCCTTGCCTGTCTTGGTGAACCCGGCCGCGGCACCTCCGTCGGTGATGTTTTTGCTGTAGGCCAAAGTGCGCCCATAGCTCAGATTGAACTCCAGTCCGCCTGTGCCCGCTACGGAATTGAGGATCGGTGAGTTGAAAGCCGTCGTGTCATTCAGGAGCAGCTTGCCCGAGCTGATGGTCGTCTGACCTGTATAAGTAACAGCGCCAGTTCCGGATGCACCATTACCGCTGAACGTGAGCGTTCCTGCTCCCTGCTTTGTAACCTGGAGAACGCCATTCAGGTCGCGAACACCGCCGGAGAAGCTGGTCGCCGTCGCGTTGTTCACGATCAGTGTTCCAAGTGCGCCTGCCGCACCATTCTCGTGATTCTGAATGAATGGCGTGCTGCTTTCGCTATTAATAAATCCACCGACAGTCTGTGTAAAACCGTTCAGCTGGAATTTGGCGGCGAGATTATGTCCCTGGCCGAAATTCAAGACCACACTGGGAACCATCTGTTCGTTTCCGAGAAGCGTTAGGTCCGCGCCGTCGCGGTTGTTTCCAATGCGAACGCTGGTGCTCTGAAGCGCGTAGTTTCCCGGACCACCGAGAGCGCCGAGCCAAAGCGATCCCCCTTCGACCACCGTAGGCCCGGTGAATGTGTTCACGCCGGTGAGCTTTAAAATGCCGCCGCCGCCGGAGGCCGCATTCGTCGCTACGATGGTCCCATTCCCCTGTGTTTTCGTCAGTCCATAAGCGTTGCCGCCATCGGAGATCACGCCGGCGATGGTGAGCAGACTGCCAACACCTGCTCCAATTGCGGTGTTTGATCCGAGTGAAACAGAGCCGGTGAGCGAATTCGCAACTGTGAAGCCCGTGCCTTGGAGCGCTCCAGTGTAAGTCGCACCAGGCGAACCAGCGGTAACTGCAATCGGCTGCCCGCGACCGCTGAGCGTTAGCGGCTCACTTGTCGATACGTTAGCAATGGTCAGGTAGCCACCGGAATTCACGGTGGTCCCGACCGTGTTCGAGCCAAGCGCCGATCCGTTTCCAACCTGAAGGTTGCCATTGTTGACAGTTACAGCTCCCGTGAAAGTGTTTGTCCCGCTCAGGATCTGCGTTCCAAGCCCCATCTTCACGAGAGACACGTTGTTTGTCGTACCATCCTGAATCACACCTGCATAGGTGTTGGATGTCGCGCTCGTCGCACCCGCGCCCACGGTTAGGATCGAGTTAGCCGCGCCGTTGTTCGTAATCGTCGGAACAGTAACGGTTCCGCTTCCAATGAGACCGTTCACGGTCTGGTTGAAACCATTGAGGTCGAACACACCGCGACTCGTAGAGGCCGCACCAGTGCTGCCCATAACGCGGAGGTCCCCTCTGTTGAAGCCGAACGGCAGTGCGTTACTCGACGATAGCTGAAGCGTAACTACGGAGCCAGTCACCGAGGCGGCGAACGAGTCACCAACCGCTGTATCGCCGTTGTAGGTGAGCGCGCTGAACTGGCTGGTCGGAACAGTCACTGGCGCTGTCGCGAGGCGACCGCCGAGGAAAAGCCCCGCCTGGCCGGTTACAGTTCCGGAGAAGCCGACGCTGTTTGTCGGTAAGTCCAGACTAACAAAAGTAGCCGTTCCGCCCGCACCGGTCGAACTGGTGACAATTCCGCTTCCGGTCAGCGTTCCGATGGTGTCCTGCAGACCGTTCAGGTCAAAGGTTCCATCCACCTGGACCACAGAGGTGTTGATAATCCTGTTGGATTCGCCGAGTCGCAGTGTTCCGGCGGCGTCAATCTGGATGTTTCCCTTAATCGCCCCGTCGCCCGCGAAACCGGACCCACCGCCACCGATGAGCAGGGTGCCATTCGAAATCTGAGTGAGACCGGTGAAATTACTCTGCTGGTTCGCCACGTTCGCCTGAAGAGCAAGGGTTCCCGTCCCGGTTTTGTTAATACCGCCGCCGCCGGTAGCATTCACTACAGCACTAATCACAAAATCAATCGGCGCGTTGGCACTGTTGCCGATGTTAAAGACTCGCGTTGTCGCCGTATTCAGATCCAAAATCCCAGTCGCGGCGCCATTGCCCCGGATCGCCCCGACTCCGCTCCCTGTAGATCCATCGAATACAACGTCGTTCGTGAGAGTTAAAAGACCAGTTCCGACAGTTATATTCGATGTCGTAAAGGCGGGCCCACCGCCGAGAGTCAAAACGTTTGCCGCATTCGGCGTGTAGGCGATATTGCTGGTGACGAAGTTCAGAGTGCCGGACTTCACAAAAATCGCGTTCCCCGCGCCGTTAGGAAGAGCGCCTACAACAGTCGGCGTCAACGTCGGCCCATTGACCGGGACAGTGGTATTCCCAGTAAATGTCGTGCCATTGAGTGTTATCGATCCGCCAAAGGTGTTTCCGCCACTCGCAAGCGTTATACCTCCGGGGACCACGTGATTGCCAAACGACGTCGAGACAGCAGCCAAATTTCCAGCACCAGTGATCGCTCCTGCAACAACTGTAGTCGCACCACCTTCGGTTGAGGCGGAGGGATTGTTCGCAGCGTTGTTGCCGCCAGTAATGGAGTCGAATGTAAGCGTTTTGCCGGATGCGATGCTGATGCCACGCGTCGCACTGCCAACGGTCGTATTCAAACTGACTCCTGCCACGATATTCTGGATCGTAGCATTTTCGTTTACCGTGATCACGTTATCGTAGGTCGCGCCGCCTCCCTTTGTATCGAGCAACAAACTACCACCGCTGAGCTGAATCCCAGCATTGCCAATTGGATTGTTGTTAAAGCCGGCAACTGAGCTACCCAACAGCACCGCCGTGCCACCCTGCACATCAATCACAGACGCCGCGTCAAGGGTGTTCGCCACGGAGGTCTGGCCAAAGATGATACGTCCCGAACCCTGCTTTACGAGCGTGACACCGGCGCCGCTAAGCACCCCATCGAATGCAACATTCGGGGTATTGTTAAGGGTGAGCGTGCCAGTCAGCGTGCTATTTCCTGCGAAACGAAGCGTTTTTCCCGCGAGGCCAGTTACGGACAGGGTGGTTCCGCCGAGATTTGTAAGACCGCCGACTTGCGCTTGGGTGAACGCCGATCCGTTCAAATTTAACGTTGAGTTAGCAGTGAGGGAAAAGTCATTGCCCGAGCCACTGCCGAAAACGACTGCATTGGAAGAAGCTGCGGTCGTGTTTGATTCAGCCGTGAAAAGACTGGCGCTCGGAATCGCGGTCGCGATTTGCGGTGCATCAAGGCCCGCAGTTGCACCGGACCACGATAGCGTCGCACCTGCACCACCTCCACCTTGGGCGTAGTCCACACGGATGTCATGCAAACCCGCGGAGAGCGAAACTGCCGCACCGCCCAAGTCGGTAGTGCCTTTCGACCCATCATTCTGGACCACAAGGACGCCATCAACGAAGATGCGGATACCATCGTCAGCACCACCGTAGAATCGGTACGAGCCAGCGTTCGTAATGTTCAGCTTACCGGTCCACTGCGCTGAAACATTCGTCGTCGGAGTGATAGCCGTTCCGCCACCACTTGCAGAAGTGAGATCAAATCGGCTCAAGTTTGCGTCGTACCGCGCACCCGACGCTGTGGCCGTGAAATTAAATTGACTTGTATCGTTGCTTGCAGAGGCGGCGGCAAAAACGCGACCCGACAGGCCGGTTTGGTTCACCGTTGCAAGCGCGTTTAACACAAGCGAACCGCCACCCAGAGTGACCGTACCGGATCCAAGTGCATTATTCGAGGCCCTAGTTGTAACACCCGTCCCAGTGACCGTCGTGGAGGAACCGACATTCGTCACCGCGAGACTGCCGCTATTGATGGATGTGCCTCCTGTAAACATATTATCCCAGTAAGTGCGAGAGTGCCGGCGCCAGCCAACGTAAGACCACTCGTGCCCGTGATACTCGTACTGATCGTTGCCGTATGAGCTGCGTTGCCGACAGTGATTGTCGGCGTAGCACCCTGAAGCGACAAAACATCACCGAGCGAAGCGCCCGCAAGGGTATATCCCGAGGAGTTGAAAGTTAGACCATTGACGACAACGCCCGTCCCCGTATTGATGGAAACAATCCCCGCCGTATTTCCAAAAATCGCCTTGTCAGCAATCGTGTTGCCCCAAACCTCGTCCAACCCACTCACAGCATTGAACCAGCTGGTGTCGGTCAAATTCCAAGTTCCGGCACCGCCACCGAACGTGCCCCCAGTCTGACCGGGATCCCAATTGTAATCGACAGCCTTTGCCTCGCCGAGGCCCATGGCTCCTAGGGTTGCGAGCGCAAGGGAGCGGGACAAACAAGCAATGAAACTACGGGAAATGCGGTACGTTTTGGCGGTACGATTTTTCATGTTCAAGGTGTGGTGAAAGGAGCAGAGATCGGGTGCATTCGCAGGCGACACCCCACAGTCAGCTTCAAGGGTGCCCGACACCGCACCGCAAGTCAATGGAACATATCAGCCTTCGGCTATTTCAATTCGCCAAGAATGCCGAAACTCCGGCAGTCACGACGGCCCCGACGGGCCAAGGCCGACCATCTTGCGAGAACCGTTACGACACGCAACCGTCCGGATTTCGCCGTGAACCGGCTCCGGAAATAACGATTGGGATTTGATGCGGTCGCTTTGTAAACGTAAGGCCTAGCGCCATTGAACATTGGTCGCGCTATGGCGATGCGGAGGTATAAATTCCGTAGGGAGTTCGTATATGGAACTTACGAACTTTTATGCGGCGCGGTGCGGGGCTGTTTGCGCGCGCTGGGCGTT
>SXGQ01720689.1_pt1 | contig 24312 bp, 42 predicted proteins | sample 3178371 | NCBI WGS metagenome assembly SXGQ01 (sample SAMN11356859, study PRJNA531348) | freshwater metagenome | isolation source: freshwater sample F1-20 | place: China: Fuxian Lake, Yuxi | collected 2017-12-25 | reverse complement strand
CGACTGCGAGGTTTTCGCTATCGTTGAGCAGGAAACAGACACAAACTCGGGGGTAAAGTAATGAGTGGAATAATGAGTGGGATTATGAACTTCGTTATCTGGTTGATTAGTTTTGGTTTGTTTATCCTTTTTCTCAACTGGAACTTGACGGGTATTAGGTTTTATTGGCACAAGTTGCGTGGCAGTGGTGAGAGGATACAACCATTGGGGTATCTCTATTGGTTTGTCGGCACTTGGATACTTTTGCCATTACTAGCATTTGGTGTTGCTTTTATTGGTGAGTTGTTATGAACGAAAACCAAAAACTATTCGTGGACTATTGGAGTTTGGTTATTGACCAACTCGGTGGCTCGCTATCATACAGCGACCTAACCGAACTCACTCACGAAACTCAGGTGGAGTTATTCGGGTTTTGCTCGTGCGAGGATAACGAAGGTAATGAAAATCCATACGAGGACTGCCCAAAAATAGGGACAGAGAGGCGTAGATGAGTAGAGAACTAATCGGTAAGCGAGTGAGGTTTGTTTCGTCTAATGACCCGTACACAAAGTTAGCGTATGGAGATGAAGGCACTGTATCCCTTATTGACGCTTACGGAACTGTCCACATAAAATGGGATAACGGAAGTAGTCTCGGTATGATACGGACAGAGGGCGACAGTTTCACGGTACTTGACTAGTGGTAATCTTTATTAGACAGAAATGAGCAAAATGAAAGAAAATGAAATAATCGCCTTGCTAGATAAGGCTCTTTCCGAAATGTCGCAGCGTGAACTTGTGGCTGCTAGCGAGATGACTGACCTACTCCTAGACATCAGGCTTCACCTAATGCTCACTGACGAGGCTGCCAAAGTTCAGCCCCAGTAAACAAATGCGCTGCTAAAAAAAACGGGGCTAAGGAAGAAAAAAAATCAAGTGTAAATCTGATTACAACACTTACTACTATTTACTTATTCCAACGAAAGGGGATAAGTAATGAACGAGAAAATGGAAGCAGTCAAATCGGGAATAAAAGTTTCCGAAGGCTCAACGCTCCTAACAGGCGAGGCAATACCTGCCTACGGCCTGATGGTGCTAATCCAAGCATACGCTAGGGAAATCAACTTCGGTATCCAAACATCACGGATACCACTATCGAGGGTCGCCCAGCAATACGGTGTGACGGCTCGCTCCAAAAAGAAAGCACTTCGAGAGTTGCTGAAAGTTTGGGAGACCAACTACGGCCACGAGTTCGAGCAAACCGAAAGCATCAAGCGAGCATTGGTCAAGTAATAATCGAGGGGTGTAGTTTGGGAAACCTTACTACACCCCTCAACTTTTTCTATTTTTTTCCTAATAGCCCCGACAAAAAAAAATACACCCCCGTAAATCTGATTACGGGTCGGGATACTGTTTAGGTGTCCAACGAAAGGGGCAGAAAATGATGACAAGGCAGACACAGGTTCAGGAACTCCGAGAGGGTCAAGAAATCCTCTTTACACGGGGTCAGGATACCGAGCAGCAGCGTGGGATAGTTCGCAGCGTAGAGGTCTCCGGCAAGTATGTAACCATCTGGTACAACGACAAAACCACCAACGAGTTATCTATGGTGCTCAGCGAAAAGGGCGAGAACATCACCCGAGTTGCCGGCAGCCGGAAATAGTCGGCAGCCAGAAAATAGGGGAACCCTGTTACACCCCTATTTTTTTTTCGGTTCGAGCCCCGCCAACTAAAAGTTTCACAAAAGTTCGGGGCTAAATCGGCAAATAAATGAGACGGCGTAAATCTGATTACGAGTGAGAGTAGGGTGAAAGCAACTACTACGAAAGGGAAACGACGGAAACTATTAGAAATAGCCGAAGCAGTTGAGCAACAAGTGAATAGCGATTATTCGTTTGATGTTCGGAAGGCCTTGATTATGTCCGTCACCGAAGGTTCGTTCGGTGTGGAGTTATCACAGCCACTAGAAAATGGTGATGTGTATGAGTTGCTACGAAGCGACGAAACACTACAACTAGCCGAGCGTTCGCAAACTATCGCTATCGTCACTTGTGGTTGGGCGTCGCCGATAAGTGACGACGACGACGACGATAATGAAATGCCACCGAGCCAACACCCAAAAAGACGCCGAGTTCGCCTAGTCGTATGCGCTAGTCGTAGCGAAGTGGCCAGCGTTCTCAGGTTCGGGGATAATCCAACCGAGACGGTCATTGACGAAGGTAAGGCCAAAGGTTCGCTAGCAGACGCCATTGTGACGCTAATGAGCGAAACCGAATACCAACCAACCGACGAAAGTTAGGCCACTCGTATCACGCCACGACACTTATCCCCTGAGTGTCGTGGCGTTGAGTTGCTATTGGTGACAAATAAAAGGTCGGAGCCCCGGCTCGAGATTACAAAATCTGCACGCCGAAGGTTGAGAAATCGGCACAGAGATTAGCAACCGTAAATCTGATTACGGGCGTAGGTATGCTGAACTTACCTACTACGAAAGGGAGATTATGAAAAAGGCATTAGCGATTACCACTCAGGGAGAAGTTTCGACCCTAGACCTGAGCGACAGCGCATTAGAGAAGTTGCAGGGTGCAGTTGGTGGCTATGTCCAAGCCATTGACCTATGCATTGACCCAACTATCTCGATGTGGTGCAACGAAGAAGGGAAAATGGTCGGCTTGCCACACAACCCGTTCGGGCAGGCGTTTTGGGAAATGGCGTTCCCTGTCTCCGAATACGGAAAAACTGATTACATCGTTGGCGACATCGTGATTACGGGTGGCGTGGATAGCGAAGGCGAGACATTGGGACTTAGTGATTACGAAATCGAGATGTCCCTGAAAGTGGTGGCTACTGTTTTGGCGTTCATCTCGCCAAAGGTAGAGATTTTCTAACACCGAAGAAAGTCGGCAGGCTACGGCTTGTCGATTTTTTCGGTTCGAGCCCCGGGCTTCGCTGTCGCACTCGCTTCGCTCGCTTGACCTAGCGCACTCGCTTCGCTCGCTTGCTCGCAAGTAAAAGATAATCCACCCAGATAACTAAAATCTGTTGAGATAAATCTGATTACAGACCTTATTACTGTTGGGGTATCCAGATGAAAGGGGATAGAAATGTGTAAGTGCGAAGACCGACCAGCGTGTGGACACCTAGCCGAAGAGCGTGCTGATGATGCCTATTGGGCAGAGCGTGCGTATTACGGCGAGGAAGACGAAGACCGTGCGTATTACGAAATGCTGAACGCACCCGACGAAGACGAAAACGAGACCGAAGAAATGGGCAACGAAGACGCAGGGCTAGAAGAAAGCCTATTCGGAGACTGCTAACCCGAACGATAGGTGTGGAGAAATCCACACCAAATCGGGTGTGGGGCCCCGCCCGGACCGGTGAGCGCTTAGGAGATAAACCGGTGTGTGAACCGGTTGTAACTTCCGGTTGAAGTGCGGGGCTCCCGTAAATCCGTAAATCTGCTTACTCTTGCTGGTACACTGATAACTAACTACTAAACAAAGGGGAAAGTCAATGAACAATGAGAAACAGGTATTACAAAAGATTTCCGAGATGTGGGCGAACTATCGCTATCGGGAGAGCCACCTCAAGGCTAATCAGTGTGTTCTCGCTACGCGTTTCGCCTCTGTCGTTCTCACTCACGCAGGAATAGAACACGAAGTCATACCCGTAGGAGTTTGTGTGTACAACCAAAAGGGTTGGGATTTCGCAAAAGCCAACACGCCGTTCACAAAAGAGGGAGATGAGTGGAGTCTAAAAGTGAGTGTGGATAATCCAGTTTCGTTGGGTTCTGACGAAAAGTGTGGACACGCAGTAATAGCCACGACAAACTATTATTTTGACCCAACCTCAGAGCAACTGTCTCGCCCTAACCGACAAATGGAAATACCCAATTCCATAATTATCGGTGTGGATAAAATGTCGGAACTAGATGAGAGTATGGTGATGGCAAAAAGAACACTTCGCCGTTTTCAGCAGGATAGGGTTTTTTATTTCCCCGTTATGTCCTCTCACTACACTTGGACAGTGGAGCAACATAACACAAACTACAAGGAAGGGAACTTGTGTTGGGAACAAACACCCGAGGAAGTAATTGAGCGTTTGGGTTTCAGTAATAAAAGTGTAGAAAAAATAATAAAAGTGTAGAAAAACTAGGCAGGTCTAAATAAATGAAAGTGGAAAGAAATCGTCTAAAATCTAAGCGCATAGCCCCGGTTTATCGCTAGTCCGGTGAGTTACTATTGGTGAGTGAGACAAACACGCAAGGAAGGTGTGTAGGTGGCTAGGTTCGTGGTGTTCTATCAGGGAGTGGTTATCGGGTTCGCTCACGGCGCACTTGTCGCTTACGCATACTGTGTAATAAAACGAAAAAAACGATAAATCTGGTTACCGGTTCGGCTAATCTAGTATCTATGGGAACAAACACACTTATTCATAAGTTATCCGTATCCGGCGAGCAGTCCGGTTCGTTCGGTGGCGTGGAAGCGACATACCAACTAGATGTCTGGATAGATGATAGCAACCGGCTACTCGTTCGTCTTATGAGAAACGGAAAATCATACTCAACAAAACAGTTCCGTGACTGCGAAACTCAACACTCCGATAGCGAGCGTTGGCTCAACTCCGAAATCGGGTATCCAAATCCGTTCGCCGGCATACTCTTAGAACAAGCGTGGAATAAATAGCGCACGATTACCGTCTCCGGTGAAGTCAAATCGGCGTTATAGCCCCGGACAGCCGTTGGGTCGTTAGACCGATAGGACACTTCGCACAAAAGCGGGGCCCCCGATGTGAGTCGTGAGACCGTAAACCTGATTACGGGTAGCGATAGTGTTATCGCCAACTACTAGTGAAGGGAGCGAGTAATGGGTAAGCAGTTCGCAGATGATTTGAGAGAGGGGATAGTTGAGTTTGCGCTCGGGCGCTCGGAGTCAATCCGTATGCACTTGGCCTACAATCACTATCCACCAGTGCCTGCGCTTATGGTGCCAGTGTGCATTGAGGCCATTGACAGTTACAACGCCAATCAGCACGGTGAAGAACTTATTGCAATGCCTGAGGGCGTGACTTGGCGTGGTAATTCTAGTGCGCCTGCTTGGGCAATCATTGAGTCACACCACCTAGATTCGTGGTGCGATGAGGTGGAGGCCTAACGATGAGTAACGACACTGAGACACTTCACTGCTTGGGCGATGGGGGAGCATTCGACCCCTGCGAGGGAGTCATTGAGTATCGGCCTGCCCTGCCAATTAGGTGGCGAAGTTCAGGCGCACTCGTGCAATTTCCACGATGCGACAAGCACTATCTCGCATACTGCGAGGCCAACGATGAGCGTGAGGAGCGTGAAGAGCGCTATCGGGCGAGTCTCTACTGCAAGCACGGCACTTATGTCGGCGACCCGTACGGCCCTGACTACTTGTGTGGAGCGTGCGAGTCCGAGTAATCACAAGTTATCTATTCGTGAACAACGGCGAAGCCCCGAGTCCAATGAAACAAACAAAGAGTCGGGGCTTGTAAATCTGATTACGGGTCGAGATAAGGTCTATGTGTCACCTCAGCTCTGACAAGTCGGGGTACACAGTAGTTAGACGCTAAGCCTCTCAAGGCAGGTCAAGCCTCTGTCGGTTGGTTCTAGATAACTTCCGATACGCATCCGACACCGCCAGTACGCATCCGCCTATCACAACTACTGCCGATGGGGTAGCGCCCCAGTCAGGGTTGAGGTGATTCTTTTTTTGTGCTTTAAGCCCCGGAACGGTCACTGTACTAGTTACATCGGGGCTAAGCGAACAAGTGTTTGCCCCCGATAAATCTGATTACGGCTGGCAGTAGTCTTGTCTTGTCGGTGGTAGTGCTGAAAGGTGTACCATAACGCCACCTGAGGGAGTAAAGACCCTTAGCAGGACATTACCACCGACACCAACTACTACGAAGGGAAGTTATGGAAACGAAAGACATCACGCTGGAAGTAATCTCGCTGGTATCGGAAATAAAGCACGACCTAGCCGAGATAGAACGCAGTGCGAAAGAATACGCCGAGAAATACGACCCAGAAGGTAAGACGGCTGACTACTACATCTATCAGGCTGGCGCTTTATCGCAACTAGTGAAAGCGCTAATCGGAAAGATAGAAAGATTACCGAACTGATGACGGGCGAGACTTACCAAACCCGAACGCAATAAACTGAACAAACGAAATCTTTTTCGTTAGCCCCGCAAACAAACTGCCCAACGGGGCTCTACGAACAAGTGTTCGCCCCTAACAAAAAAACAAACAAGTGTTCGCCCAAAAAAACCGAACAAGAGTTCGCCCCTACCCTGTTATTACTTGACGGTGGTGGAAAGGAAAAAAATAAAACGGTAAATCTGATTACGGTTGCCCCTAGTGTTTGAGAGTAATACAACTACTAGCAAAGGAGTACCTGAAATGTCCAAATCCCTATCAGTCAAAGTCAAGGTGAGTTCGCTCATCAAGGCTTTGGAAACTGCGCTGGCAGAGCGTGAGAAACGCTACGCCACGCAAGAAGCAGAGCAAGCAAAGTACGAAAAGGCTGTGGAAAACTACAACCTTGCCGTACTGAAACTCATCAAGAGTGGGAAAGCCGAAATCACGGAAGCAAGCAAGAACCATTGGGCTGACCGACACGACAAGAAAAAGGGAAAAACTGCGTTCAATGTGAGCGTACTTCTCCCCAAGTCGGCACTCCCTGTTGAGCCAGAAAGTGTGTGCGATTACAACGAACACACCTTCAAGCGTGAGAAAGACGAAATCTCACAAGCAATACGAGTGCTGAAAATGACTGAGCAGACAGAAGTATCGGCAAGCACCTACAAGAGTGTGGCTGAATACCTGTAAGAAGTCGCTGGGGTGGTGGGGAAACCTGCCACCCCAACGCCGATAGTTTGGCGAGAGTGGGTAACAATACTCACTCTCGCCTTTCTGTGCGCCCTAAAAGCCCCGGGTCGAGCCGTCTCGGTCTGCCCAACGGGGCCCCAAAGGCAAGTAGGGCTGGTGTGGGGGTGGCTGTAAATCTGGTTACAAGGGTGGCTAGTCTGTGATTACCTACTAGAACCCGAAGGGGGTGAATAAAATGTCCAAGCAACTTTCTGCCGTTGCTCGTCAGTACATAAGCGCATTAGAAGCGCAAGCGTCTGCCGAGCGTGCCGTCGCTGTTGCGAAGGAATTGCTTACCGAAGCGTACGCCGAACACGGCGTGAACTCTGTGGAAGCAGAGGGCAAGAGCGTAATGCTCATTGACGCTATCCGACGCAACTTTGACGCACAAGCCCTAGAAAGCCTTGTGAGCGCCAAGACCTACCGTGAAGTCACCAAGACTGCCGTAGAGCCAAAAGCGTTTGATAAGGCTCGCAAGGCTGGCGAAATTGACGAAAGCGTGGAAATGGCAGTAGTAAAGCCAACTCCATACACTCGCATTGTCGTAAAAGACCTTGCCGAAGTGGGCGCTACCGTCACGGAAGCCGTCTAATTCCAAGTGGTCGGGGGTGGGGCGAAAGCCCTGCCCCTACCAAATGGAAGCGTGAGCGTTGCCGTAGAGCGATTATCTCGGCGTTGCCACGCTCGACCTGCGCTATCTGAGAGCGCAAATTGTCTAACTGAACTGCCAACTTGCCAATTCGAGTGTCCAAGCCCCGTAGACGGCGTTCCCTGAGTTCATCTCTCACAAACAAATGATACATCGGGGCTCGCACGCAAGGGCGCACAGGTGGGGGGTGGCTGGCTAAGAAGTCTCAAAAAAACGATAAATCTGGTTACGGCACTCGCTAGTGTGTTGATTACCTACTAAACCCAAAAGGGGGGAACGAAATGGAAACCTATTCATTGTTAGAAAAAGTGGAAATGACGGAAGCACTAATAAACGCAAACGGCTTGGGCTACAACTTGCCTATGGCTAGGCTCTACTCAATTATTGAGCAGGAAAACGAACAGGTAAGTATGACGCTCGCAGATGAACACGGAGATGTCTATGACTTGCTCGCAAACCGAAACACGCTGAAAGTGGCAAAAGTTAGCGACTACATAGTGGTCGTAACTTGTGGTTGGGCTTCACCTATTGACCCTGACCGAGACCCAAATGATGATGAAGTAGCACCAAGTCAGCACCCAAAACGCAGGCGAGTGCGCCTAGTCGTAATGGCAGGCAAGGAAGGTATGGCGAGTGCGCTTAGGTTCTCAGATAACCCTGATGAAGTGATTACTGATGACGGAAACGCAGTCGGTTCTCTCGCTAGTGCGCTTCACGACCTAATGCTGGAAGCCCACCTGTAAGCAAATCCCTAAATCTGCCCCACGCCGAGAAACCCCTTTCTTACTCGGCGTGGGGCGTTCAGGGCTGGAGCCCCGTCTCGAGGTTGTAAATCTGATTACGAACACCCGTAGGATTATCTCAACTACTAAGAAGGGAAACAGTAATGGGATACACGCACTATCACATACGGAATAAAAAAAATCTAGGCTCTGCCTACTACTTCGGAAAACTTGCCCTAGACGCTAAGACGATTATTGCTAAGGCTGAAACTCTTGGCATTTCTATTCGTGGGCGAGACGGTACGGGTGAGCCTGAGTTCACGGAAGGCTATTTCAGTCTGAACGGCAACGCCGAACTAGAACAAGATTACGAAACATTTTCGTGGGAAGCGTTGCCTACTCAACAAGAGTGGGAAGCCAAGCGAGGTGGAAACGACATTTTCGATTTCTGTAAGACGCAGTACCGACCCTATGACGCAGTAGTCACGGCGATACTTATTCGTGCGAAAGTTATCTACGGCTCTTGCGTAGATGTTAGGTCTGACGGCTCTTGGAGTGAGTGGCAGGCAGGGCGAGACCTGTACGAAAGCGTATTCGGCGAGGAAGCGCCTAACCCATTTCTGGAAGTAAGCGTATGAGAGTTGTGAATAGAAAACGGTGGAGACGCACTAAGGGCTGGGCGCTTGTCGGGCTATTTATTACGGCTCTCGCCTGTATGGGTGGCTTGGAAGATGCCACGCCACCTGAACCGATACCTTCGCCTATCGGCTTCGTTATTTCTATCACGCTTGCGTTCTTGCTGATGATGAACATTACGAAAGAAATGCGAGAGGAAGAAGCCGGGGCTACGAATAAAAAATAAATCTGGTTACGAAAGAAATTAGACTTACTCAAAACTCACAGAAAGAATTATTTTATGGAACTAGAAGATTTGGGATTAGATGTGACGCTAGATGAACTAAAAGTTGGATTTGTGTTGCCTAACTTTGCGACAGTTATCGAGTGTAAAAAGATTTACGACCGTGTAATCGGAGAAACTTACGCCACTTGGATAGGGCTTTGCGTGAAACAGGTAAATGATTATCACCCTTATGTGGTTTGGCAAATCGTTGCCACGCCCACTGGTTGGTACGCCAATACTGGGCATTATTTCTTTACTCTCTCGGAAGCAAAAGAAAAATACAATAGTTGGTATCAAAGATGACCACTAACTACGGGTTCATAGACGGGGATACCGACTGGTTTATTTGTAAATGTAAAAATGAAGCGCACTATGACGGCTTCTACTCTTGCTTATCAGACGGCTCGATAACTCCACCGACCCTATTGGGCGAGTGGGATGGAGTGCTCTACCTATGTATGAAGTGCCAGAGAATAATCAACGGGCAGACGCTCGAAGTAGTTGGAGTTTGTGGAGAGCAAGTCGCATACCAGAACGCCAATTTCGACTGGGATACATACTAATTTTTTGAGGAGCCCCGGCACGCATCATTCGATTGGTCCCCCGGGGCTGGACGAACATATGTTCGCTCGACGCTTTGTTACTTTCCTGTAACGATTCAGACGGAAGAACCCTTACCGATAGGCACTTTATTATTTGACGGTGGTGGAAGACCCTGTAAATCTGATTACAAGTGCTGATACCATGATGAGTATGACAACACCTATCGGAATAAAACCAGAAAAATTCGCCGTGACGGTTGATGAGCATATGCTCGTCAAGTACACACGGTACAAGTACTACGACATGCCAGAAGACAAGTCCCTACCTGATAATTGGGAAGAACTTAGTACTGATGACAAGTACAACTGGATAAACGAAAACTGCCACTTCAGAACTATGGAAGACTACGCAGAGGAATACGACAGCGAGTGCCAACACGACGAAGCAACAGAGGTGGAAATGAACTGGAGTTCAGACAAAATAGTCTGGTCGAAAGAACACCCACAAGGAAAGGCTGAATCTGATGAAAGCACAAACTGATTATCTCGAGCATGATTGCGACGACCTAGATGATGGTTGGGAAGCAGTCAGCGAATACCTTCTCGAGGCGAAGTTGATAGCGTTCGACGATTGTCACAAAATCTATCTTGCTATGGATGACAACGAGGCAGAATTCTTCCGATATGGAGGATATGAAACGGTGATGACAGTAAACCGTGAAGACCACGAATCACTAATGAAAGTCCTACGAAGATGGTATGGCTCGTCTTGTGGTCTCAGATTCATAAGTGCCGTGTTCGAGAACACCGAAGACCCAAATGCTGGCTATGTCCGACTCATAAGTCAAGACGCTGGCTGGCGAGATGAAGAAGAAAATGACCACCTATAACCACGCCATATCCATTGCGTTCGCCGTTCCAGGGTCTAAGCATGAAGACCCACACAAGTGCGTCCAACAAGAGAAAGAACTCGTCATCGGAGCCTTGCTAAATCGCATCGTCCTGCTGATGAAAGACGACAACGAGTTCAGGGAAGCATTCTCCGACTGCTGGGACACCTATGAAGAAAATGACGACGAGGACTGAGCCAACAACACGGGGCTCCAAATAAAAAGATAAATCTGGTTACGAATGAATCTAAGATAGAAGCACCTACTAACGAGGAGAAACAAAATGGGAATGGATGTAATTGGAGTAAATGCCACTAGCGAAAGAGGCGAATACTTCCGAAACAATGTGTGGTGGTGGCGACCTCTCGCTGACTTCTGTATCGAGAGATACGGTAACGAAGTTGGCTTTGACGGAGATGGCTGGCACTACAACGACGGAAAAGGCTTAGATGCCGAGAAATCCGAGCAACTTGGACGGCTCATTCTTGCCGACCTAGATAATGGTTCAGTTGCGCTTTATGAGAAGGAATACTACAAATCACTAGCCGACCTGCCGAGGACAGAATGTTCTATCTGTAATAACACAGGGATTCGCACCGACGAAGTTGGCGTAGAAATGGGAATGCCGACCAAAGAATTGTCGCCTGAGATTCAGATACTCACAGGACGCACTCACGGCTGGTGTAATAGTTGCGATGGCGTAGGCACTACCGAGCACTGGCTGGCTGGTTACCCATTCTCTACAGAGAATGTCAAAGAGTTTGCTGGCTTCTTGGTAGATTGTGGTGGATTCCAAATCTGCTGAGATAAAAAATCACAGGAGCAAATTATGAAAAAAATCAAGATTACGCTAGGAATACTGGCTGATTACATTCGGTATGTTCTTATCGGTAAGCGAATCATGGTTGGCATGGGAGCGCTTGTCAAATGGAGCGAACCTGAGGTGAATCCCGACCCTATGAACTACTACCTGTCATTCAGCGCCGACCCTGTAGAGGAAGAGTGGGATGACTACGGGGTTAGGGATGACGAGGTGTTCTATTACCTCGATGGGGTCAAAGAAGCGATTCGATTCGTTTGGATAGAACATGAAGACGGGTGGCAAATACTCGACGGGCGCATCATGACTACACACCTGGAGCAGGACTAAACGGCTCGATTCGCCCATAGAGCCCCGGCTGCATATTAATGCCGTGGTGTACGGATGGGGAAAGGCTGCCGGCAGCGAACAGGAGCAAGAAAGTCATTTATTTACCCGAACTTATTACCTGACGGTGGTGGAAAGGGTTGTAAATCTGGTTACGGTCCCAGATAGATTGGTACCACCTACTACACAAGGGAGTTTCACATGCCTAACTGGTGCCAACAATATGGAGAAGTCCGTGGTCCCAATGAAGACCTCAGGAGATTCGTTGATGCAATTCGATTTAAAGAAACAGAAGAAACTCGTCTGTTATCAGAATCCGAAAAACCAGAATGGGATTTAAATCAACTGTTCCCAATCCCACAAGAATTAAAAGATACTCCTCATTCCTACTACTCTAAGGAAACAGAGACTCCAGAGCAAATCGAGCAACAAAGAAAAGCGCAAGAAAATGAAGCCAAGTATGGTTACCCAGACTGGTATGAATGGGCTTTAGGTGAATGGGATTCCAAATGGGGCGCATGTGATATTTCGGTTAGTGATGAGGAGTTCGAGGACGGTACACTCAACACTACATGTACCACCCTTCGACTCGATTGGACTTCTGCATGGTCACCATGCGTAGGATTAATTCGAAACATATCCAAGCAGTTTCCACATTTGCTATTCGGATTTCACATGACAGAAGAAGCAAACTTCTTTGCTGGATACATCATTTGCAAAAATGGAACGGTGGTGGAAGACTCTAGTTACAACATGGATACTCAACCTGAATATCCGAAAGAAGACACACCCACAGAAGAACAACTAGAGATTTACTACGAGGCTCAAAGCAATTGGTACAACTTCATGGTATTCGAAATTGCTGAAGGAGTGAGCAATAAAATGGATGAATTAATGGAATCTCAGTCCTATTGGAAATAGGATTAAGAAAAATAACAACAACAAAAAAGGAAAAAACAATGCCACAAACAAAAAACAAAAAAGAAAACAAAATGAAACACCGGAAACTGAGCATGCGACTCAAAAGTGCCAGAATCTCGTTGGAACTAACTCAAGACGAGTTGGCAGAACGAGCAGGGCTCGAGCGCAAGACAATCAATAGAATCGAAAATGGGCATTTCTCGCCAAACACCGATTCGTTGTTTCGTCTTTGCAAAGCAATCCGTGTAACTCCATCAGATTTGTTTAAAGGAATCTAATATGGAAGAGTCCTCACTCTGGCTTGACGGCAAAGAACCTACAGTCACATGCGATATGGAGTTTAATATCTCCCATTTGACTCTGATTGTCGAGGCTTTAGGTATCTACAAAGACGCTGGAACAAAAATGAAAGTTGGCTTTGTAGGAAACGACGGACCTATTAAAAATCCGTTATTTGACAGCAAAGAAGCCAAGGAAGATTTGCACAAAAAGTTAGCCAGAGGCGAGGCATGGGTTAGCCGGATTTCCGGAGAAGACGAATTCACAGTAAAAGACATGGAATCCCTAGACAAACTCTTAGGACATTTCACCGTTGGGCTATCTGTCTTGGAAGCGAAGTATGAAAGTGCTTCCAAGCAGGTAGCAGAAACGGCAATGCCGGCAGTAGTTGGTGCGTTCTATGAATTACTCAAGAAAGAGGGCGAGGGAAATGAAAATAAATAACAACTCAGAATATGTTCAGTACATAAATATCTTGGAAGACGAATATTATGTGCTGAATGTGACCGGGGCTCAAGCAATCGAAGCAATGCGAGATGATTTATCATCAGGCAACTTCCGTAACTCTGATACATTCGACGGAATAGATGACGCTTTCATAGAGTCAATGATTAGATTCTTGGAAATAACATTCATTCGAGATGGCCAGTACGACATGCCTGCCCAGTTGTTCGCTAGACAAGGTGCCACATTCTAAATCTGGTTACGACATACCCATAAATCTGATTACAACCACTACTAGGGTGTACTTATGAAAACAATCAAATTCACAGATGAAGCCATAGACACGATTTATGGCGAATGGTGGGCTGAGGCTGTACGACAGTATGGCGACAAGTACAAGGTTCCCCAAGAAGTACAAGCCGAAATGGGCGAAAAGTATCGTGCGCTATGGGTGTTACAAGCCGACACGAAACATGGTGAGCCAAGTAAGAACCCATTTACTGCCCTAAACCACTATTCCATAATGCCCCATGTCGCTGAATGGATAGTCAAGGAATACTGTGGGATTAAGGAAGTTAAAGAAGTGAAGGAAGCAATGTTTGTTGAGAAGCGAGCAGACAAATGGGGAGCATTTCTTAAATGGGCTAACCAAAATCACTTTCACCAATTTACAACAGAGCAACTTACCGAACAATCTGGATTCTCCTACCAGACAACACTCAAATACATACAGGTAAGCCCTACCTTCCGTAAGTTAAAGAAGGGTCTATGGGAGATTCGTGACGCTAAGTTCGACAGAGAAGCAGGTATCTAATGTCTGGTGAAGTGAACTCGATTAAAGACATAATTCTGTTTGGAGCAAACGCGTCTGATATTGCTGCCATGAAGAAAAAAATCAAAAATTACAAGCACTGGCTCATAGAAACAGGATTACCTAACGACTTGGATAATTGGTCTTCGTACTGTGAGATGGTTGCCAACGAAGAATAACCTACTAAATCCGGCTTGAGCCCCGACTTGGGTGCTCGCCGAAGTACTGCGAGCCCCGGCGAACATATGTTCGCACCGAAACAGAGGGGTGTAAATCTGATTACGAGCGAGACTAGTGTGGTACTCAACACCAACAGCACCGAATCGAGCAACCGTAAATCTGGTTACGACTCTGGTTATGTTGGTGGAGTAATCACAACTACTAACAACCTCTAAGGGGGGCAAACAAAATGACTACACAAACAGAAACGAAACTACCTGAGTGCTGGCAAGCACTCGATGACGCACTGAACAACGGTATTGACCGTGTGATTCTTTACGGACCAAGTGGTATCGGCAAGACATACGCAGGTATGACGATTGGAAACATTGAGGCAGGAGCATTCCGACTGGTATGCACCGAGGATATGACGAATATGGATGTAACTGGTGGATTTATGCCAGACGGAAAAGGTTCGTTTAAATGGCTCAATGGCTCAGCGCTGAAAGCGTGGGAAGGTGACGGCGTAAAAGGTGGTCGTCTTATCGTTGACGAAATCGATAAAGCAAGTGGCGATGTTTATGCAACGCTATTGGCGATGTTGGATTCACCCGAATCGGCAAGTTGGGAACACCCTGACACTGGCAGAGTTCACCGACCTAAGGCTGGATTCTCAGCGCTTATGACTACCAATGTCGAACACATGGGCGAGTTGCCAACAGCACTCACTGACCGATTCCCAATTAAAATCAGAATTAATGAGCCACACCCCAACGCACTATTGCGACTATCCAAAGACTTGCGAGACTTTGCAGTTCGTATGGCTGACGCTGGTGATAGGCGAATCTCACTCCGAGCATTCATCGCATTCGACACAATGCGAAAGACACTTGGCGCTGAGCGCTCGGCAGTTCTGACATTCGGCGATAGGGCTGAATCAATTCTTGACGCTATTAAAATCAATGGAGTGTCGTGATGACGAGCAAAGAAAAACAAATCCTCGCTGAGCCAGAGTGGTTATCTCGAAATGACACCGAGAATGGACAATGGCTAGTAGAGGGTTGCCGAGCCGTAAGAGGTGAGCCTTCTACGGACATAATCGGGCGAGAGATGAAAGTGCCTACGCAAGATGACAAACTTGCAAGGGCAATTCGAGCGCACGAAATGATGCACGCAAAAGTATCACCTGCTGGCGATTGGAATAAATGGGTAGAAAGAAAAATCGCAAGTAAGAGTTCACTCACTGTCGTAGAGGAGTTGCGAGTCAACACCCTATGCAACTGGCAAGGGTTCGATGTTAAGTCGAATCTTGCTGACGGTGGCGAGTCTGCTGACGGTGAGCGAGTCGGTGCAACAAATGATTGGGCTGGTGCAGTACAAATGGCAGTAGCAACTGCTGGCACTGCTTCCAACAAATTATTCCTAACTGGAGTGCGCCGACATAATCGAGAATGGGGTCCGATACTTCTCGATATCTCAAAGCGAGCCGTCAAAGAAATGACCAAAATAATTAAAAAAAGTGGAGTTAGTTATTTAGCCTCTACTGAAGTTGGCTCAAATGGATTGTCGCCTGCTGGATTCACTCATACAGAGAGAATCGCAGAATGGGTTGACCGTCTATGCGCCAAATCACCAGAGGAATTGGCTAAAGAGGCTGAGAGGGCTAGGCAAGAGCGAGCGAATAAAAAGGCTGAAGGTAAAAACGCTGAAGGCGCTCACTCGAATCAAGGCTCTAGCGATGAAGGTAAGCAAGACGGAAATCCATTCACTGGGATTACTGCTGACGAGCCTTACTATCGTGCGCCATATTGGGGCAAACTCGTCGTAGAGAGAATGCCAATGCCAGTTCACTCAAAAGGCAATATCGGTAAAAAGCGAATCGCAAGCAATATTGGAATGCGACCACGCCGTATGCACCGATATCTCACCGACCCTCAAATGCGAATATTCGATAAAATCGTAAGAGGTAGTGGTGGAGTTGTCGTACTTGACTCCAGTGGTTCTATGTCGTTCAGCAAAGAACAACTGCACGCCATTCTGGATAATTGTGCAGGAGCAACTGTCATTATGTATTCGGACAAAGAGAATAAATGTGCGAATGCTTGGATAGTTGCCGACAAGGGCAGAATGGTTAATGAACTTCCCGATGTTGGTTATGGCAACGGAGTTGACTTCCCTGCACTGGAGTTCGGCAAAACATTCCGACAAACTGCAAATGCTCCGTTCGTTTGGGTAACAGACGGTGGAGTGTGTGGTCCTAATCAAGGATTCAGTAATGTGCTTGCTATGCAGTGCATAACATTCTGCAAACGGAATAATGTAATTGTCGTGCCACACGCTGACGAAGCCATTGAGCAATTAAAGAATCTGAAAAATGGCAACAAAGCAAAATCAATTTATCCAAGACAATTCCAAAATGCGTATTTCGAAATGCAAGGTACGCAGTTACAATAAATCTCAGTGGGGAGTAAAATCCCCACTGGCTAAGTGTCTCTCTCTGGCGCTAACGCCCCCCAAAAAAGCGAGGGCGCCAGAGAGGACTACTTCTATCAATCAACTACTAACTAGGAGTAATGCAAATGTCAGAAACAAAAAACGACTTTATGGAATTGCAATCGCAATTACTGGAAAGTATCGAACACCAGATTCACTGGCTGAATGGAATCAGAAACGACATTAAGGCTGGCACCTACACCAGAGAGCAAGCAGGACTCGATTACGAGAATGCAATCAACACCGAGGGTTTTGACTGGCTATCGACATTAATGGAATTATCGGAAAATGCGTAAAAGGCGCTCCGGCAACAATATGAAAAAATCAACTTTTTTACGACTTATCGAAAATCCAAGATGGGCAATTATGGATACTCGAGATAGAGGTGATGACAGCCCAGACCTATTCGTCAATTCTCTCTATCCAGACAAATCAGTTCTATGGACTTACGACTTAGATGAAGCACTGGTATTCACTGACAGTCAAAAGAATAAACACAGTCTCGAGCCACACCAGACTTGGATTGACCTATCTGAACTGGTAAGCGAACTGGAGCGCTCGAGGCTGGCTCACCCCACCAACGGTTAGTTCTTGCGTAGTCCGACCAGTTTGGACTGAATCACAGCGAAGTCGAACGCTCTCAAAAACTGAACGATTACAACTGCCAGAAAAATTCGCCACAACGCCGGGGCTGCTATCTCGAGCGTCCACATAAGAGCCCCGATACATGCGGTGTAAATGGCGGATGTTCCGGCAATCATAAAAATTGACAAAATAAATTTTGCCGCAGCCGAATCTTCAGTCTTCTTATCTGACGGTGGTGGAAAGGAATTGATACTTCGCATCAACACAATTTAATTGTTACTTTTTCTAACAATTTGATGGACCCGCTGCCGGCTCAAATCAAACTCATCAGCAATTTGACGCAGGGACTTTCCGGCCGCACGCATTTGCAAAATTTCGTTATTTCTTCGTGCATCTGTGGCTGGCCCAGGCTTCAGAGGACCCCACTGCCAACCCTTGACCGCCTGGATGGCGGCAGCTTTCTGCTCAGATAATTGATTTTTTTTGCGTCTTTGCCGGACGTAGCCAACCCAAGCTCCTACCGAAATATCTAAATTTTCGACTTTTTCGACATGTGTAGCCGGGATGTTGCAATGCCCCTCCCGTTCTGAGAATTGAGTCAGTGCTTTGATGTATATAGTGAATCGTGTGCTGTTGTCCATAATTGCAAAAATAACACATTTTTTGAAGACCGCCGCATACCCGTTATTTTTTAAAAACTTATAACAATTGTTGACTTTTGGTCACCGGTACGCGTTATACTGAACAGCAGGGATATCAAAGAAGGAGGAAATCATCAATGAATTCAGACTCTTCTGACAATTGGATGCCCATGGACCGAGATGACTTGTTCGAAGACTTGAACGTGTTTACCAAATATATGCATGAAAGCCAGGGTTTAGACAAGGACTTGGCAGCGGTCATGTTCGAAGACCTCCAGGAGACCACAGAAGGTAGACATAATGTCATCTTTGTTGCTAGCAATGGGACCTTGTCGATTAAAGCCATCCACGTGCCCCAGTCAGCACTTGAAGGCAAGATTGGACCTGTGCTCTTCCCGACCGCCAACCCGCAATCAATCATAGCTGCCTTCTCGAGGGAGCTCATTCAACAAGCTGTAGACGTCATAGATGAACTACAACCGGGGCTCGCCGATAACGCATGGGCAGAGTTGTTGGAATCGATGACTGACGCTATTACACTCGAATACGAAGCGAACCCACCTACGTGGGAGATGGGAAATTTAACATGACGGTGGTGGAAGAGCTCCAAAAATTGGGCCAAGGTGATTATGAAACCCAAGCCAAGAGAGTCGTCTCACTAATATTTGAAAAACCAAATAACTGGGAGGACGGTGCACGTAAAGCTGTCTTCCAAATAATTGAACATTCTTTCAAAACATACAACCGGCTCCAGGACCTTCGCGACTACATCGACTATCTGATTGATGAAATGGGGCCGACGTCTACGAAGACGTTGTCCGCGGAAGTATGCGCAGAATATTGGAATTTGTTCGGTTCTTCAGCTCACGCGACAGCTGTAAAAAATAACATTTTTGCAAGATATTCGAAGAACCCGGTAGACATGATTATGCATATTTCTGACATATTGATTCGTAAACAGCATGACTACGGGCACGAGAACATTGCCCGGTTTGGTCGGACAGGCCTACTGGTAAGGGTTCATGACAAAATAGCTAGGCTCGAAAACCTGGCTGCCAAGCAGGTACCGCCTGGAAACGAGTCGGTGGAGGATAACTACATCGATGTAATTGGTTATGCAGCAATTGGGGTGATGTGGGAGCGGGGATGGTTCATGTTGGATATGGAAAAAATTGAATAAATTTACAGAAGACCGGCGACGCGTCTTCTTTAAAAAAAACCATTTTTTTGCTATCCTGCGGCCTGCAGCCATGACATCTTAATTACTAAGACATCTTAATTACTAGATAAAGGAGAATTTTATGAAATTACTGGGTGCACTGCTGGCTCTGTTTGTTGGTTTCAATATTGGGGTTGTCTTCACCGCACTGTTTATTCGCCGGGGAATCAAGCTCATGAAGATGAAGATTGATGCAAGTAAACACGATGAGGCAATTTACCTCCTCCGAATCATCGCCCATAATGTTGACGGTGGTGGAAGAGAGAATGTAAGAATTTTGTCAGAAGAGGAAATGAAGAGACGGGCGCGCCTGAATGCACGTGCACGGAGAAATGTGAAAAAAAGGGAAGAAATTACCGGGGAGATGGCCGCCGAAGAATATCTCAGGAAGAACGACACATCATGGCTTGAGGATGGGTACAAAGCTCACAAGAAGTTTGAGGACGATTGGGCCGACATAAAAAAGAGATTAAATGACATGGACGGACCGGACGCAAAATAGGTCCCCAGGAGAAAGCCAGACATTTACTAAAAAAATCGTTTTTTTGACAATACGCAGCGGCCGGCCGGCGAAACCAAGGTTGATATAACTCGACTCAACTTTTATGAATAACTAAGTATAACTTTTTGAGTTCACGGCTGCAAGTGGATGTTGATGAAATTTTTAACTTTTTTATCAATTCCGCCGCTAAACGCGGGAACGTCTTCTTCGGAGATTAAAAAAGTAAAAAAAACGCTGGGGGGAGTCGCAAGCTAATTCCTAGGCGCCACCTACAGCACCCGCCGCTGACTCAACCCCCAGCTGACAACAACTCAGGTAAAAGGGGAAACCCAAGAATGCTGCTGGATGCGAGAATACCACACAATAGCCCCGCACCCCGGTACGAACATATGTTCGCCCCTCAGGGACTCTGGATAAATTTAACCAAATGGCTAAAAAAAATAGAAAAATTTGTCGTTTTGTACGACGGTGGTGGAAGAGTATCTGCTAACTTCTAATCGCTGACCGGAACCTACCCGGTCTCGCAAAAAAAGGTTCTCGAGACACCTTCATAGGAAACCTATCCAACCGCCCCAAATTCGGGGGGTCTAATGGTGGTCGCCTTCTTGCAGAATCAAACTTGCAAAAGGTTCCCCAGACCCCTCCAAAGTGGGTTAACTGGTTGGTTACTCACTATCTGGTTTTCTTGGAAACATGTCAATGACCATCCTGGTTAACAACATTTCTTCCACGAAAAAAGGTCTTCCTTCGAAAACTCTGTTTAAAACTTAATTTTTCCGTATCAATTTTCTTTGACCCGAGGTCTATACTTTAATAAAAGGAGCACCTATGAAAGTTACGGTGGTGGAAAGGACTTTGTTCCCTGTGGATGAATTACCCCCTGAGGCAAAGGGGAAACATGAGACGACTAAGTCCAAGATGCTTAAGGCCGGCAAAGTAAGCATGGCTGCAAAAACGGAAATATTCGATTTCTGGAAGATTCATTTCAAGAAGTCCAAATTAGTGAAACTCGATAAGAAGAGAGAGATTGCTATAGGCGCTGCCATCCACGACTATGGCATGGAAAATTGCCGTAAAGCCATAATGGGCTGTAGCTACTCAGACTTCCATATGGGGCGCAATAAACGCCAAACCGTCTACAACGATATCGAGCTCATCCTCAGGGACTCACCACATATCGAGGACTTCATCACCATTTACGAACGCCATACAGAGACGAAACCTACGGATACCGACTGGTGAACATCTCGAAGGAAGAGACAGCTGTCTTCGTCAAACAAGTCTATGCCACATACAACCAGCCACTCCTGCTGGTAGACGAGAAGTCCATCTTCAGGGCATGGTACGACCTGCTGTCTGACCTCCCACATAACGAAATACGTTCAGCGTTCCAGAGGCTGGCCACCCACGAGAAGTACATGCCTCGCCCAGGTGATGTCCGAAGGGCGACTATAGATTACCTAACCAAATTACCCCCACATATAGACGCCTATTCCGCTTGGGGTATTTTTCAGGGGATGGTAAGAGATATGAATTCCGGTGTCGCCAATGAAACCAATAGACCAGAAGCTCTCATTAAGACATTACAAAGCTTAGGTGATGGAGCGATGGGGATGCACACCAATGGCGATAGAGAAGTATTCGTAAGAGTGTATGAGAAGGTTGTCGTAGAGCTCGACAAAGCGAGATACGAATTCAAACCCCAATAAAGTCTTCATCTCAGAAGCACTAAACAAAAAACCCTAACAATAGTTTGCCCATTTTTGTGGGAAAATTGTGTGGTTCCCTCGCGCCCGTGATGCTGTCCGTCAATATGCCGGCTCAAAACGCAGGTAAATTTTGTATTTACCACTGACAAAATTTTTTGAAAATGAAAAAACCGCCACGCGGACGAACTTTTTGGACCTTTTTAAGACTAGTGTTTGCCTATGCTCCGGTTAATCGCAACTGTTGTGTCAATCTGCCTTATATGGAAGATAACTGAATCCAACCTGGGGTTTGTGGTTAGGGTTGTTACATGCTTTGGTATTGGTCTAGCTGTGAATAGGATATTCTGGTGAAGAAAAATCCAGGAAGACCTGTCGTTCATCCCACAACCGAAAGAACCTCTATCACCCTCAAGGTATCTAGAGAATTCAAGGAGCAACTGATAGCTCAAGCCGAAGGCTTCGATATGACCCTTACGGAATATATAACTACTCTGGTAAAACGAGATGGCACGCAAATCGGTTAAAAGTAAGTTCCCAGACCGGATGCATCATCTGAACTTGCGCATGACCGGTAAACAAAAGAACGACATTATTTCCTATTCTGAAAAGATTGGCGTTTCCTGTAATCAGTTGGTTCTTTATGCCGTATGGGATTTCATCAATAGCCAGAAAGGAATACCATCCCCAGGGCCTTCTCAATTCGCCAAATCAACAATGGCTGATGTTTTGAGAGCTTACGCCAGAGGGGAGAAGCTGCTCGATCCCTGTGGGAAACCAGAAGGCGAATGTGAGAAAAAGATTACCAGTGTTTCTGGTATGGAATATTGTGCCGTTTGTAATTACCGTATTGGATGATGGGGTATTTTAGTTACTCCACATTTGTGCGAGTGTTGGTCGTATTGGTTTTATCTTTCTCTTTCTCTGTTCTGCTGCTAGCTGCCTACTAGTCAATCCTGCCCACACACCATGCATGTCTGCAGGTGGAAACTCGAGTGCATACTCTAAACATTTCTTTTTAACTGGGCATCCCTTACAGATAGCTCTCGCCTGTGCAATGTACGTAATATCCTTATGTTCTTTGGGAAACATTAATGGGGTCTTCCCTCTACAGGCTGCCTGGTCAAACCAAGATTTCGAATCAATATACGCAAACATTTTTGGTTGGGCATTATCTTTATGAGATTTTGGTTTGGTCATTTTAATTAAGTCTTCTTTCTTGAATTGTTAAATAAACAAGACTTAATTAAAGCACACAGTACATACTGTAAACGGATAAGGTCAACTACATCAATACTTGAAGTCTCCGCCCATCCCTAGGATTACTCTCTCCTAGGGGATTACTTGGGATTTGAAAGCCGTGGCCGTTTAATAGGCGCGATTTACGCTTTGAGCTTCTTCTCCGTGCCCTGAGAAAGGGTCTGATAAGGAGGACCCGTGTATGGGTCGAACTTTGCTGCAATCGTTAAAGCTTTTGTGCCGATTTTCTTCGCAGTCTGAATATTCAATGGGGATTTCGGAACCAAACATTGAAGTGCCCCTAGCGCAAACTGAGCTCCAGTTCCTACCGCAAATACTCCATCCGAACCAGATATCCAGGAATAGTCTCCATCAATAATGTAAATAACCCCATTGATTGACATAAACACAGTTGAGTTATGTTCAGCCATATGTTCTGACTGCTCGTTTAGTGGAGATGCATAACCTTGTGATTCAAAACATTCCCTTAAAGATGGGATAAATTTTGTAGTTACAAATTGGTCTAACTTTTTACCCTTTAAATTCAAGGCTGGGGCCGGAGGCTGGAATGCGTGATGGAGAATGTTGATAGCCCGAAGGTCTCCTGCTGCCCCAAGTAAGTACCTTCCATTGACAGCAACCTTGCCGCCAGAATCCCTGAGGGTCGCAATTTGCGTTGCCACACCGGAGTCGTCAACGTCTGATATACGGGAGTCAACACAAATTACAGAAAAGCCCTCACCCTGAATCCCGACTATTGTTGTCATTGGTCGCAGTTTCCGTCTTTGTCAAGCTTTTTGATTTCTTCTAGCACGGCAAGCATGGATGAACCATCATGAACAAAGGATTTACCCCTAGGTGTCGCACCGTAAAGCCACTCCCCATTTTGTTTAATGCCAACAACCTCAACCAGCCCAAGTCTGATTAGCTCGTTAATGGCTTCTTCAACGATTTTGTCCATGTTGGGAACCCTATGTCAATCCAAATTGGAGCTGTATTCAACTCCCCTGAACATCCCACGACCATTAAATATCCACATGGGTTCGTAATTGAAGTATTCACCACCAATGCCCTTTGGTTGATACTGGACAATTCCTAATCCTTGTTGCCAGTTCTCGGCTCCTTGGAGGATTGGTACGCCATGTTCATTTAAACCAGACTTCACTGAAGGAACGGCGCCGTCTATTCTGCACAGACAACCAGGACTTGCGGCCATGATTGTTCTTGGACCTTGGTCTGTTTCTCTTGTCTGATATGCAAGTTCATTTCTATGAATGTGACCGTATATCACCGAAACGGAGTTTGTGTTTAAGTACTTATTGGTAGTACTCCCATTTGAAACAACCTTGTCGCCATGAACAACTCTCAGATTAGAGTTGATGTAATAAGCCGCTTCTGGATATCCGGATAGATATTCGATATCAAGTTCATCCATCCATAAAAGAACTGGAAGTGACAAAACGGGCCACCTGTCTCTCAGTTCATTATTTTTAGGATTTACCCCCCTCGTTAAACCAAATGCCGCTTCTGCATTCGCTTGAATGTAAGAGGGAAGTCTTTTTTCGTGGTTACCCTGAATCCACACAATT
>SXGQ01519629.1_pt1 | contig 24315 bp, 19 predicted proteins | sample 3178371 | NCBI WGS metagenome assembly SXGQ01 (sample SAMN11356859, study PRJNA531348) | freshwater metagenome | isolation source: freshwater sample F1-20 | place: China: Fuxian Lake, Yuxi | collected 2017-12-25 | reverse complement strand
CCAATGATTGCCTCTGGTAAATACTTCTTAACCTTAACCTGTGATGGTAAATCCACAAGTATTCCTGTTACAATTGAGAGATAACATGAAATATATTATGTCCGGAATTGTTACAATTTTCTGTGTTTTGACAATATTGGCAGATGCCTCATCTAAAACTATAGATGCAGGTTTGGGAATAACGTTTCAATCTTCCCACATGCTTCCGGAAGAATATCGCGATCATGCAAAAAGTATGATCATAGAGCAGGTATGGACATCCATCGTATTTATTGAATCAGGTTCAGAAATTCGCATAGATAATTTTCCCATATCACTTTCTGAAACAGGTACTATAGAGTTAAAACTCGTACCCTCTGCCGTTGATGGTTTGACCGAGTTTTTTATTGGGAATGAGCGTTTTCCGATTCCACAGGTAAGAACATTTACCGGTCATATATTTAATGAACCCGGTTCTTTCATTCTTTTGACACATGCACATGGAGAGTTAAGCGGTTGGGTGGAAAGAGCAGATGGCTCTCGAGTACATATAGCTCCAATGGAAGAAACAGACAATGCTTCCCACCACATGTTATACGACCAGCAAATCCAAGGTGAATTAAGGAAGTCCGGTGGTACTTGCATGACTGATGAGTCTGCTATTACAATACCCACCCCAGAGGATTTATATGCTTATTTGCCAAAGTCAGACAAAACATTTGGCAATAATTTACTTGAATTGCAGGTTATTGTAGAAGGTACTACTCCGTTCTTCAATGGTCCCGGCAGAAAAGACTCAATAAAAACCGCTGAATTTATGATTGGACTCATGAATGGTGTTAATTCATTGTATAGAAAGGAATTGAACATAGCAATTGTGATCCCAAGACTTCAGATTTGGACAGCAACAACTCCTGACCCATACACGAATGATGGAAATGCACCAGCACTGTTGGATGAAGTTGAAAATCGTTGGAGCAAGCTTACCACAATAAAAAGAGATATTGTACATTGCTTGGATGCAGTACCAACATCAAATGGTCTCTTTGTTTTAGGAATAGCTAATGGCATTGGTAATGTATGCTCTGGTGGAGTTTCAAATGCTTATTCAGTTGCAGGCATTTTCAAAAACGGACTCTCTAAGATAAATGATTATGTAGGTGATATTGTAACTATAGCTCATGAACTTGGGCATAATATTGGTTCATATCATACGCACAATTGTTCTTTTTGGCCTCCAACTGGATTAGACTCTTGCATGACAAGTGGTTCAGCATTCAGAGGGCGTGGAAACTATTCTGGTGAAGCATGCTACAAAAGTACACCTCTACCTAATCCCGGCTCAATCATGAGCTATTGTCACTTGACAAATCCATCACGTTCCGTAGCATTTACATTCTTGCCAAGAGTTTCAACCTATTTGCGTAATTATCTTGAAACCCGTCCATGTATCGAAGCTGCCACTCAACCGGGCATTCGCATGATATATCCATGGGGTCAACAATCATTTATTGTTGGAAATCAGACCAATATTGAATGGACATCACATAGAGTGAACAATGTCAATATTGAATTCAGTACTGATGGCGGGATGTCATGGAGAGCCATTTTTGTATCTAGGCCAGCTGTTACCGAAGCAAATGGAACCGGCTTATTTAAATGGACCATACCAGATAATCCAACAACAAAAGGGAGAATACGTGTTGTCGATGCCAATAATAGTCAGATCAAAGATACTTCTTGGGCAGATTTCACAATAGCAAAAGCAAGTTTGACATTGACAACTGATTTGCGATCAAAGAGGTTTGGTCAAAAAGAACGATTGAATCTAACGTGGGCTAAAGAATTCATAGAAAGGGTTGACATTGAATTTTCGTCAAATAATGGTTCGACTTGGATGTTAATCACTGATTCAACGTCATCTTCTTCCATGACTGTAGACATTCCAGATGTTGAATCAAAGAATTGCTTTTTTAGAGCATCGGATATAACTCGAAAATTAATGAGTCAAACAGGACCATTTGAAATTGGTAAAGAGACCATAGCTTTGACAAGCCCCGTCAATAATGACACTCTTTGCATTGGTCAACCTGATTCAGTGCTTTGGAGCTCTCAATTCATGGATAATAGCAAGGTCTATTTAGAATACCGAACTGTTGGACAAACTTCATGGAGAAGAATATCAACACTTGGTCATGATGCAGTACCCGGAAATTATGTGTGGAATGTCCCAACATTGACTGAAGGCATCTATCAATTTAGAACAAGTTATAGATTGGATACATCTATCGCTTCAGCACCAGCGACGATTATAATCACATCACAGGGTTCTTGTTCAAAAGTTGCCGGAATTGAAGAAGAGAATGCACTTACAATTTTCCCAAATCCAGCAAAAGAAATCATCAATGTTCACAATATTCCAATGATATGTGATGCACCAAATGTCATGATTACAGATGGAAAAGGTAGAGCTGTCATTGAAAATTTAACGCCCTTGAGAGTAACACAGCAATCGATTGAATTGTCAATCAGAAGTTTACCAAACGGACAATATTTCATTTATGTAATGTGCGGATCAAATTCGTTATCGGCACCTTTCACCATCACCAGATAATATCATTGCAGAACATCGCCATGTTGCAAACTCTTATTGCCGCTTCATTACCCTATATTCCAAAATCTATCGTTAAGGCCGTTGCCTCACGATATATAGCCGGCTCTACACTACAAGAAGCTGTAAAAACCGTTCAGTCTCTTGCTCTTCTAGGGGCAACTTCAACGATTGATGTACTTGGTGAATTTGTTACAACAAAAGAGCGCTCATTACATGAATATGAGTGTTCAAAAGATGTATTAGAAGCAATACATTTTCACTCATTACCTGCATATTTATCAATTAAACCAACATCCCTTGGATTGGGGATTGATCCTGACTTTGCTTATGAAAATATTCGTACACTGGTGGAAATAGCAAAGAATTCGGGTTCATTTGTCCGCATGGATATGGAAAATTCACCATATACCTCGCAAACCATTTCGATGTATAAAAGACTCCGCCATGAAGGATTTGACAATTGCGGCATTGTTATTCAGGCTTATTTGCATCGCAGTGAATCAGATATTCTATCATTGCTTGAAATGGATCCCAATATCAGACTATGTAAAGGAATATATCGCGAGTCGCCAGACATTGCCTTTACCGATCCAGATGACATTCGAAATAATTATAAGAAACTATTGCGACTATTACTGAAACATGCATCCAAAACAGGAATAGCTACTCATGACGATGTACTTATAAATGATGCATTACAGGTCATTACGGAACAGTCGATATCAAAGAAAAATTATGAATTTCAAATGCTGCTTGGCGTAAGAGAAGAAAGAAGGGACAACCTACTACGCATGGGCCATCAGATGCGAATTTATGTACCATTTGGGGAAGATTGGTATGGCTACTCAACCAGAAGACTCAAAGAAAATCCTAAAGTTGCAGGATATGTGTTCAAAGCAATATTCACAAAAGGCTGATATGCATTTATTGGCAGTGTATTGTTTCTTGCTACTGATTACGTTCATCCAACCTTTGTTTGGTTGTTCCTATACAAATCCGAACAATGATGTACTCACCATTGCTACATTCAATATAGCATGGCTTGGCGATGACAAAGATCCTGAGACCTTAAAGCGTTCGGATGAAGATATAGTCAGAATTGCAGATGTCATTCAAGAAACATCGGCAGATGTCATTGCTTTGCAAGAAATAGAAAATAAACAAGCAATGCAGAGAATTCTTGCACTTCTTCCTCAGTATGCCGGAGTCCTAGGTACAAAAGGGAAATCACAGAATGTTGGTTTTCTTTATAAATCATCGATTCAGGTTCAAGACATAGGAGAATATCTCCCACTTGCAGTCGATCCCTCACGAAACAGACCTGGATATGTAATTCAAGTGAAAAAAGGGAATTTTGATTGCATTATGATGTCTGTTCATTTTAAATCCACCTCGCGATTTGACTCAACCGATGAATTGAGATCAGAATCACGACTTATGAGGATGGAACAATCAAAAAGAGCAATTGCATGGATGGATTCCATTCTACGTAGTAAGAATGAAGAAGACATACTTATCATCGGTGATTTCAATGATTTCCCAAAACGTACAAAAGAACCAACGTTAAAAGATCTTTCGGATTCTCGATTGGGTACTTTCCTCACCGCTGATTTGAAAAGTTGCAAGTACCCACATTTATTTGCAATTGACCATATATACGCCTCCTCAACTGCATCTATGAGATTTACCTTAGGCTCTGAACATATGATTGACATTCATTCTATGTATCCCAAAGATCTGGCTGATAAAGTATCAGATCACTGCCCGGTCATCTTACAATTTGACACTACAAAACCTGATAATGATTGAGATATGAAAGCAATCCTTTTCTACATACTCTGCTTATTCCTTGGTCTGATTACAATCGAGGCTCAACCATATCAAGATTTACTTGATTGGCAAAAAGCGCAATCACAAAAGTGCATGAATGCAGTACTAAAAAAGGATTTTCTCAAAGCATATGACCTGTTTACGCCGGAAATGAAAAGAGAGTTTTCCGTTGACACATTTGCAATCTTTTGGAATTTATTCGAAAAGAAAGCCGGAAAACCATATAAAGTGTTTGATATAAGAATAGATGTAGATCCCGAAGACTCGAATTTACGGACTGTAATCCATGCATTACGCTGTTCAAATGGCAACTGGGAAATTCGTATGTCTTTTAAGGGATCTTACCTTATTGATGGATTTTATATTGATGAATACAAACCTCGTTATGATAAGCGAGCATATACAGTCGCAGATTATATTCAAACAGATTCGATAAAGATTCGAGACATCATTATCGGAAAGGGAACTGAATGGGAAACTACGGGAATACTAACTTTACCACTAAAACAAGGAAGGTATCCGATTGTCATCATCATTCATGGAAGTGGTCCGCTTGATGAAGACGGAACCTATGTTGCAAACAAACCATATGCTGATTTAGCTTGGGGGCTCGCTTCAAAAGGAATCGGTGTGCTTCGATTTCCCAAGAGGACAAGAAAATATTATTCTGTAATAAAAGACAAAGGTTTGGAAGTTACTCCTGATTTGGAAAGTACCGAAGATGCCATAGCTGCTTATAAAGCAATTGCAATGTATAGAGAAGTAGATACTACCAATATTTTCTTTTTGGGTCATGGAACAGGAGGAATGATACTTCCTCGAGCATTACAACAAACAAAGAATGTCAAAGGTATCATATTGATGGGAGCTCCCGCCAGACCATTACCTGATGTCTTGCTAGAACAATTGGAATATGTTTTGTCTATTGACACATTGATAGAAAAAAATGATGCTCAAAAGAAAATAGAAACTTTGCGCAAGCAATATCAGTCAGTTAATGCAAAAACCCTCACGAAAGATACTCCTGCGAAACAACTCTTATTAGAAACACCCGCTTCATATTGGTTAGCATTACGTGGTTATGACCCAGTGCAAACAATCAAAAAGTCACTAAAACCTGTTCTAATTCTTCAAGGTGAGCGTGATTTTCAAGCCAACATGAAAGATTTTGGTCTCTGGAAAAAAGCTCTTACTGGAAAGGGGGGGATATCAAATAGTCAGGCAAAAAGTTATCCTTTGTTGAATTATCTATTCCTCGAAGGAGTAGGTAAATCTCATCCAGCTGAATACACGATCTTTGATCATATACCGGAAGAGGTCATGTCCGATATAGTCCAGTGGATCAATGAATTGATCAAGAAGTGATACATTGAGCCAATTGCCGGACTTGAACCGGCGACCTGCTCATTACGAGTGAGCTGCTCTACCACTGAGCTAAATTGGCCTTGAGTATTGCGAATTTACAATGTTCATCAGATTTCACAAAGATTGCTTCCATGAAATTTCCCGTTAGTGATTGCATTATCGTAGGTGCCGGAGCAGCGGGTCTTTTTTGTGCCGGACTGCTTAGCAAGCATTGTAAAACGGTGACATTATTGGAACATAATGCTCAGCCCGGAAAGAAAATTCGTATCTCAGGCGGGGGTAGATGTAATTTCACGAATCGTATTGTAAAAGCTCAGCATTTCATATCAGACAATCCTCATTTTGCTGTTTCGGCCCTCACACGATATACACCTGATGATTTCATCAATTTGATAAAATCTCATAATATCGCCTATCATGAGAAAACACTTGGTCAACTATTTTGCGATGGTTCATCACAACAAGTAATTGATATGTTACTACATGAATGCAATACTGAATATTGCGATATTTCATATGGAACAAAAGTCAACTCTGTTAGAAAATCTGAGAACTTTACTATTGATACGAGCAATGGAACTTATCAAGCCGAACATGTAATAATTGCTACAGGAGGATTATCAATACCATCTTTGGGTGCCACAAATCTTGGGTATCAAATAGCTAGACAATTTGGTCATTCAATAATTGATACAAGACCCGCACTAGTACCACTAACTATCGATAGAGATACATTTCCTTGCGCGGATATTGCCGGTGTTTCATTACCCGTAGAAGTATCGGCAGGGAACGGTCCATTGTTCAAAGAATCAATGCTGTTTACTCACAAAGGGTTGAGTGGACCTGCGATCTTACAAATATCCTCTTATCTGAATAAGCAATCTTCAATGAATATTAACTTGATACCTACATTCGATGAATATATCTTGAATGAACGATCATCGAAAACTGAATGGAAAACAGTACTTGGAAAATTGTTACCAAAACGATTGGCCGAAGTTTGGACAGCTTTGCACGGACAAACAGATACCATAGGTTATTATGGTACAAAAAGATTGCAATCCTTCAAAAACGACCTTCAATCTTGGAGTCCTGAAATTAGTGGAAATGAAGGTTATACTAAAGCGGAAGTTACAGCCGGAGGAGTGAACACCAAGGAATTATCGTCAAAAACGATGATGTCCAATTTGATCGACAAGCTCTATTTCATTGGTGAAGTAGTGGATGTCACAGGACATCTCGGTGGATATAATTTTCAATGGGCATGGTCTTCAGCACATGCAGCAGCACAGTCTATAGCGGAACATCATGGCTAGAAATCTATTCTCAGCACAATCGCTCAGTAAGTCTTATCATGAAAAGACATTATTTACTTCCATATCTTTAGGTATAATGGAAGGAGAGAGAATAGGAATAATCGGGAAAAACGGGGTCGGTAAAAGTTCCTTATTAAAAATCATTGCAGGGATTGAAGAATCTGATGAAGGCATAGTAACTAGAGGGAAAGATGTTCAAATCGTCTATCTATCCCAATTACCACAATTTGAAACGCATGAAACGTGCATTCAAGCCGTGATGTCAGGGAAACCTGATATTATGGAATTGCTTGAACTGCATAGACAATTGTGTGCTTCTCAAGAATCCAACACAGACAAACACATTGCAGATAATATTCACGAACTTTCAGTAAGGATTGGACTTCTTAATGGTTGGACTTTAGATAATCAAGCCACCATATTATTGACAAAACTTGGTATAAAGAATGTTCATTGTTCCGTGCATTCACTCTCGGGAGGACAGAAGAAACGAGTTGCGCTTGCAAAAGCACTTTTATCCGAACCGGATCTACTGATTTTGGATGAACCAACAAATCATTTGGATGCAGATTCAGTACAATGGCTTCAAGATCATTTGAGCGATTATTCCAATGCTATTTTACTTGTTACACATGATCGGTATTTTCTTGATGCTATATCAACAAAGATAGTCGAATTGGATAATCATTCACTCTACACTTATGAAGGTAATTTCGAGTATTACTTACTCAAAAAAGAGCAAAGAATAGCCATTGAGGAATCTACGGCAGAACATGATAGGAATACCCTGAGAAGAGAACTTGCTTGGTTGCAAAAAGGAGCAAAAGCTCGTAGAACAAAGCAAAAGAGTAGAATTGACTGGATTGCCAATATGCAGGAAAAACCTCAGCAAACGGAGATTAGAAATATCAAGATAGAGATTGGTAATAAATTTCTTGGCGGAAAACTCATCGATGCAATTGGTATATCGAAGAAAGTAGGTGAGAATGTCTTATTTCAAGATTTCACATATCGTGCAGCCCCTGGAGATCGTATTGGTATCATTGGTCCAAATGGAGCCGGAAAATCAACGTTACTTAATGTGTTAAGTGGAAGAATGCAACCAGATGAAGGATATGTAAGCATAGGTGATACTGTCAGTATTGGGTATTTTGATCAAGAGGTTAAAACTCTTAAAGAACAAATGACTGTCATCGGCAATCTTCGCGAAATAGCAGAGTATATTGATACTGGAATTGGCAAGGATCGTTTTATTACCGCAAAGGAACTCCTAGATCGCTTTCAATTTCCATCTAAACAACATCATTCATTTGTACATACATTATCAGGAGGGGAAAAGAGGAGATTGGCCATGCTCATGACTTTGATGAGCAATCCCAATGTATTGTTTTTTGATGAACCTACTAATGATTTCGATATTGCAACATTAACAGCATTGGAAGAATATTTGGAATATTTCAAGGGTGTCCTACTGATCGTTTCTCATGATCGTTCATTTTTAGATCGAACAGTAGAAACAATTTATTCCTTTGAACAAGACCGGATAAAGGAATATCCAGGCAATTATTCAGCCTATCTTGAAAAAGTGGAACAAAGAACAAGACCATTGCATGTACATTCATCGGAGCCCAAACAGCAACATGTCAAACACAACACACAAAAGAAGAAAGGTCTTACATTCAATGAGAAAAGGGAATTCGAAGCACTTGAACAATCTATTCAAGATCTAGAAATAGCATTGAAAGACCTAGTATTAAGCATGCAAGAAATACCTTCTCATGACTTCAAACAATTCGAAGAACTCTCCCAGAAACAAGCAATAATTCAGCAGAAATTGGATGAATCTATGGTTCGCTGGCTCGAACTTTCAGAGAAATTGACTTAAAACTAACGATAACTCCGTATTTTGCAGGATAGTGTATTAGAATGCATCATGCTGAAAGAACTACTCAAACCCGATATTCAGGACCTTATTGCAATCAGAAATTGGACTGCATTAAGAGAAGTTTTGTCCTCATGGTCGGCACCCGAAATTGCAGATCTGCTTCTTGATCTTGATCCGGGTGACAGAGTACTATTGTTTAAATCTCTGGATCGTGACTTATCATCAGAATTATTTTCTTATATGGAAACCGATGATCAGGATGCATTGCTTGAAGTACTGACAAATCACGAGACGCGTGAACTACTCTCCGCATTGTCACCTGATGATAGAACAACCCTCCTTGAAGAATTACCAGCGGAAATGACTCAGCGATTACTATCGCTTCTAAGTCCTGAAGATTTGAAAGAAGCTCGTTTTTTGCTTGGTTATCCTGAGCAAAGCATTGGTCGATTAATGACCGTTGATTTCTTATCTGTGAGGGCAGAGTGGTCCGTATCTGAGGGTCTCTCCTATATTCGCACACATGGTAAGAAAAGTGAATCAATCAATCGCATTTATATTACAGATTCACGTGGTTGCTTACAAGATGATATCCCTTTGAGATCATTCATTTTTGCAGATCCCGATGTAAAGATATCTACACTGATGGATGGGTCAGTTGTTTCTTTATCAGCATTTGAGGATCAAGAAGCAGCAGTACAAGTGATGGAAAAATATGATATATCCGAACTACCTGTAATTGATTCTGCCGGAGTGTTGATTGGGATAGTGACCTTCGATGATGTAATGGACATCCAGGAAGAAGAAGCCACAGAAGACTTTCAGAAATTCGGAGGTATGGAAGCTCTTGAAAAACCTTATGATGCAACTGCACTAATCTCGATGGTTAAGAAAAGAGCAGGTTGGCTCATATTATTATTTCTTGGAGAAATGCTCACGGCAACGGCTCTTGCATATTTTGAGCAAGAATTAGACAAAGCAGTTATACTTTCATTGTTCTTACCTTTGATCATATCTAGTGGTGGAAATTCCGGTTCCCAGGCAGCTACCTTGATCGTACGTGCCCTCTCCATCAATGAAATCGGTCTGAAAGATTGGTGGTTTGTTCTTCAAAGAGAATTTTTATCCGGCTTATTACTCGGATTTATCCTTGGATTTATTGGCTTTTTTAGGATAATGCTTTGGTCCATGGCAACAGGAATTTATGGCGATCATGCCATACAAATAGGATTAACGATCGGCACTTCACTGATCGGAGTAGTCATGTGGGGCACATTGAGTGGCTCGATGCTTCCTTTGCTCATGAAAAAACTAGGATTCGATCCAGCCACATCATCAGCACCATTTGTAGCAACATTAGTTGATGTAACCGGTATTGTTATTTACTTTTCAGCGGCACTTTGGTTTCTACGTGGAACCCTTTTATAAGCCATGAATTTTTGAGCATAGGGTTCTTTATATTCATGCCTTGGTGATTCTTGACATGCTGGGGAACAAGAACATTGTGTTCTTTCTACGCAATCAGGGCATTGAAAATGCTGTCTATGACAATCAAAATTCGCACAATTAACATACCAATCAGTAGGGGTTCCGCAAATTACACAATGCGAAACAAGCTGTGCTTGTTCTGTATGATTTACAGGTACGGAAACGCGTTCATCAAAAACATAACACATACCTTCGAATTTATCACCCTTAACTTCAGGATCTTTTCCATATGTGACGATTCCACCATGTAACTGATACACATCTTGGAATCCTTCTTGCAAAAGAAAAGCTGAAAATTTTTCACAACGAATGCCTCCTGTGCAGTAGGTCATTACTTTTTTATCTTTCAATGCGGCAAGATTATCACGCACCCATTTGGGAAAATCCTTAAAAGAATCAACCGGTGGTCTTATCGCACCTTCGAAATGTCCTAAATCCCATTCATAATCGGTTCTAGCATCAATTATGACCGCATTAGGATCATCCATCATTTTCCGCCATTCTTTTGGTTTGAGATATGTACCGGTTTTCTCCAGTGGATTTACATCTTTCTCCAAACGAAATGTCACTAATTCCTTTTTGGGACGAACAAACAATTTTCTGAAAACATGCTGATCTTCTTCATCAACCTTGAACCACATGTCTGTAAATCGCAAATCGGAATGCATGTGTTTTATATATGCATCAGTTGCTTCTATAGTTCCTGAAACAGTACCATTAATTCCTTCATGTGCAAAAAGTATACGACCTTTCAAACCTAGCGATTCGCACAGTTCGCGATGTTTCTCACATTCCAATATGGGATCTTCGATTGTCACATATTTGTAATATAATAGAACTCTGAATGGTAAGGACTGAATTGACATAATGAACACTGTATAGTTAAATTGAAAGTAAAAGAGTTCGTAAAGTACCTACATTACCATTGCTCATCAGCACAATGATATCACCTGGTTTTGTATGCTCTTCTATATCATCAATGATAAGAGTGCCCCATGTGGGTATATCTTCCTTGACTGAAAAAACAGGTATGCCTTGCTTCTCATATACAGATTGCAATGCATCCACATCAAGTCTTTCATTTGGAGCAAATCTCTCCGGTCTGTTTATTGGACCTAGGAAAATTGAATTGACACCCAAAAAACACGAAGCGAGTTCTTTCTGAAAGATATTACGAGTTGTTGTATTTGATCGTGGTTCAAATACAGCATGAATGTTTTTATCCGGATATACACTTCGTAGTGCATGCACTGTTTCTTTGATAGCTGTAGGATGATGTGCAAAATCATCTATGACGATACGTTTTTTCCACTCTCCAAGATATTCGAGTCTTCTCTTAGGTGGAATAAAGTGTTTCAAACCATGTTTGATATCTTGCTTTGATATTCCCGAATGATATGCGCATGCTACTGATGCCAATGCATTACGTACATTATGAACACCTATCATCGGAATTGAAACAGTATCAATCATAATATCATGATGATGATACGTAAATGTAGTGCCACCTTTATCTTGATTGACTATATGTGCATTCCAGTCACCATTTCCATAAGTGGAGAAGGTCTCAATACGAGAGTAAACATGATCTTTCATAGAAAGAGCCAATTGATCATCGGCATTAAGCAAAACAAGTCCTTTTTCAGGAATTAATCTGAGAAATAACTGAAAGGTTTTCAGGATTTCATCAATGGAAGCAAATATATCGCTATGATCATATTCAATTGCATTGATAACAGCTATCTGTGGAGGATAGTGAAAGAATTTGCTTCTTTTGTCCCAAAAAGCAGTATCATATTCATCACCTTCTATAATGCATATTCCTGTTCCAGATAAGAACATCTGTTCAGGAATAGGTCTACATCCATATTCAAAGTTTCCGGGTTTTGCTCCAATCACAAATCCTGGTTTTTTTCCTGCATATTCAAATATCGTAGCCGTCAATGAAGATGTTGTAGTTTTCCCATGTGTACCCGTGATTACGATGGCATCATTGTTACCAATAATTTCATTATGTATCATTTCGGACATTGAGATGAATGGTATCTTTTGATTAAGAATATATTCTACTTCAGGATTTCCCCTACTAATTGCATTTCCTATGATGACAAGATCAGGCATATAATCTTTTATATGGTTTGAATCATAATTAGAAGCAAAACTAATTCCATTTAGTTCAAGCATCGAACTCATTGGTGGATATACTCCCGTATCACTACCAAATACCTTGAAACCTCGTTGAGCAAGTGCAATGGCAAGATTGCCCATAGCAGTTCCGGCAATTCCAATGAAATACAATGATTTCATGTTTTTACCCTATACGTGAAACGTGACCCCATAAACCAACAAAGGGTTGCCATGGAAAGAACAGCAAAGGAACTGCCCCAACGATAATATAATGTGGTCATTTCGGCAATATTAGGATAAAGGGGATGATAATCTACTTGCACAATCGTACCTACAACATATAGAGGAGCAGTGGCGCCTGTACCATCAATAAAATCATGAACAATACCTTGTTGATCCTTGAATCGAATTTTCGGATGGAATCGAGCGGTTTCATGAGACTCAACATATGATATGACTTCACCATTTGTTGATTTTCTGTCTGACAAATGTTGTAATTCCAGAATGATCAAAAAGCATGTGAAGCAAAGGCACAAGAAAGCAAAGCCCCATAATACTTGAGTTATTACTGGGATTAAAGAACCACGCACATAGCGTTCTTTGATTAATCTGGATTTCATCTCTTCTTTTTCTTTTGCTTTTTTTGCTTTGGAACTTCATCAATTGGAATGGTTTCCTTAATCACAGGATGTGTTTCAAGCCAAGATTTGGCTTTTTCATTACCTAAAGAGGCAGCAATTGTATAGTATTCTCTTTTGACGGATGATGAATCATTATATAATGAACCAATTGCAAAACTGTACTTTGAATTAGAACTATCCAATTTCATACATCGGATCCAATATCCCGAAGCAATGTGTGGTTCATTTTTTGCTGCATGAATCAAACCAACAGTATACCAATATTCAGCTACATTCGGTTGCAATTGCAATGCTTTCATGATATACTCGATACCATCCTTATATTGCAATAAATAATAGGATGTCAACCCCGTATTGAAAAGAGCCTTCACATTCATAGAATCATAACGTAATGCATTTTTGAAGAAATTATATGCTTGTAAAGTATCGCGTAAGTCCAAACAAGCAAGTCCGGCATTATTGTAATAAAATGAATTTGATTTCTCAAGAATTATTGCGGCATTGAATGCAGCCAATGCACTATCTGCAAAACCTGCGCCATAATATAACATACCCAAATTATTAAATGCCGGAGCAAAATCTTGCTTTACGGCAATGGATCTTTTTAAACATCGCATTGCTTGATCAACAGAACCATTTGAATTGAGTAATAAAGACCAATTATACCAGGCCTCGTGATTCATTGAATCAATTTCCAGTGCCTTTTTAAATGCGAGCTCCGCGGTATCCCTCACATTCATTCTTTGATATGCTGCGCCAAGAGATGAAAATGCCTGCGAATAATTAGGGTTAAGTAAAATTGAACGGACATAGGATGTAATAGCGGATTGAGGTAGATTAGCAAAGAGATAAGCATCACCTATACTTTTCCAAAGCAATGGGCTTGTTGAATCTATTTCTTTTACCTTTTTGAAAATTACAAGAGATTCATTGATAGCACCAATCTGAGATTGGCATATGCCTTTTGACATCAAGATATCTACATCATTTGGCACCATAATGCATAATGAATCATACAATTGCAATGCTTCATTGAAAGATTTATTACTTTTTAGAGAGTCTGCTCTATATTTCAATTCCGTAAAATCGGAAGGAGCAAACGCAGAGGCATGTATGTTTTGCCCAATACAAAAAAACACACACATCAATACAAGGATGAACTTCATGTACTTCTCCATTATAATCCTATTATGTTGTTGTAGTCAACCATTATTCTCCATGTCGGGGGATAGTGTCTTGCATACCTTCAATGCGGATAGAATTTCAATCCAACAAACCGGAATGCAAGTTTTAGGAACATGGGCACTTGCAAATATCATCATTGGCGGAATCACCTCAACACAAGCTGAGGGTGAGAACGCTGCATTCTGGCAGATGAATGCCGGCTGGAACATTGTGAATGCATCAATTGCCGGCTTTGGTTTTTATACGCAATCTATGCCAAATACATTATCCGGAACCATAGCAGAACAACATTCAATAGAAACATTGCTTGCAGTGAATGCTGGGCTTGACCTGGCATATATTGTAGGTGGTTTCTATCTGCGCGAAAAAGCAAAAACATCAGATCAAGCATTGAGATTACGTGGCTTCGGCAATGCAATCATTCTGCAAGGTGCATTTCTTTTATTATTTGATGCTGCATTATATGCTGTAAATACACATCATGGAAAGCAACTGCAATCAATTATTCAATCCATTTCATTGACAAGCAATGGAATTGGAATGAGTATATCATTTTAAAAAAGAATATTGTTTTTCTTACAAATATCTATAGCAGGCGAATATCCAAGTGAAGCTGACTTCTTCAAATTCTCGATTGATAATTCGCGATTGCCCAGTTTATCGTATGTAACTGCAAGATTATTATATGCAACTGCATAATTGGGATTTGCTTTAATCACATCCTCAAAAGCTTTTGCTGCTTTTTCATATTGTTCTTTCCAGAAATAAAACAATCCTACATTGTTACCTGCCTCAGATTGATTACCTAATTTCTCATATACCGATGAAAGTTCTATATAAGCATCGGTATATTTTGGATCTAATTCAACAGATTTATTATATGATTCAATGGCTTCCTTCATTTTTCCAATCATTGCATAACTGTTACCTAAATTATAATGAGCTTCAACAAATGTTGGATTAATATTCAAAGCCTTCTTATAATTTTCAACTGCCTTTTTGAAATCCTTCTTCGAATGATATGTCACTGCAATATTGTTATATCCAAGTGCAGTATCAGGATATATGGCAATTGCCTCATTATATGCATTCAAGGCTTTATCATATGAACCTTTCCTGGTATACATGAATCCCAGTGAATATAATACGTCAAGATCTTGTGCATCTATTTCACGAGCTTTCTCCAATTGTTCGATAGCCTTATCGGCTTTATTTTCAACAACATAGATCTTACTCTGCAAAAGGTGCGCTTCAATAAGATTAGGATCAGCATCAAGGGCTTTATGGACATATGTTTGCGCACTGACTGTTTCGCCTGATCGCAAGTACATCTCGGCCTTCAATGATAGAAACTCAGCAGAGCTTGGCCCTTTTGAACAACCAGCCATCAACAACAAGAATAGAGTGGCCGAAATAAACAGATTCAATTTCATGATCAAAACCCTTAAATGAGTCACTAGGGAGTATATCCTATGTATTTGGTCTAGTTGACCAATCGTAAAAATACGAGATTTACTGCGTTTACGCACCTTAATGTATGAGCTTAGAATGTATTTTTGCACTATGACAAAGAGAATTTTCATAGTAGCCGGCGAAATGTCCGGTGATTCACATGGTGCCTTACTGATTGACCAGATCAGGAGTATTATTCCTGATTGCATCATTGATGGAATCGGTGGCCCTTCGATGCATGCCAAAGGCCTAAATTCCATTGCTGACTTTTCAACACTGAATGTTTCAGGATTTTGGGAGGTCATACAACATTACTCAGCTCTTAGTAGCATTCTCAATCAATGCAAGCTTGCTTTGAAAGAAGGAGCATATGATGCATTCATTGCGATTGATTATCCAGGTTTCAACATGAGATTAGGAAAGTATGCGCGATCACTCGGCATACATTCCATTTGCTATATAGCACCTCAATTATGGGCATGGGGGAAATCTCGAGCCGAATCAGTTAAGCAATCGTACGACGTACTCCTTACGGTGTTACCATTTGAGGATAAATTTTTTAGGGACTGCGGAATTGACTCTCATTTTGTTGGTCATCCATTATTGGACCGAGTTGATCTGCAACATTCAACCATTCAAAGAGAACAAAATACTATATGTTTGATGCCGGGATCCCGTAAGCAGGAATTGAATCATCATATGCCTTTATTGATTCCAATTGCTAAACAATTGGAGTCTGAACAATTGACTCCGATATTTTGCATACCAAAGCATTTATCGAATCTAGAGATTTGTATTAAGGCGCAACGTTTTCACATAACCCATGCAGCACCAACTCTTCTGCAAACTGCACATGTGGGATGTGTAAAAATAGGTACAAGCACACTTGAAGCTGCATTATATGGAATGCCATTCATATCATATTATTCAACTTCCTATATGTCCTATGCAATTTCAAAACATAGAATCACGCTTCCATGGATCTCACTTCCCAATATTCTTTTAGAGCGATCGCTTATTCCTGAGCTTATTCAATCGGAAGCAACATCACACTCTATGTTGCATTCGCTTAGGAGTCTATTGAATGATACACCGGAACGAGCATTTCAATTGGAAGGATTTGCTGAATTACGTGCAAAACTTGGAGGAGCAGGTGCATCTTTAAGAGCTGCTGAAGTAATTACAGATATCATCATTAGCGGGAACAAGTCAAGATGATTAGTGTAGGAATTCTCTTGTTACGATTGATTGCATCGAGCTGGCGTTATTGCTATATAGGTACTAAACCTGAAGAACATGCATCAAGTATCATTGTCTTTTGGCATGAACATATGCTTGCCGGATGGCATGCCCACAGATATTTCAGTCCAAGAGCTCTTGTATCTAAGAGTAAAGACGGTATGATATTATCCAAGTTACTTCGAAATTGGGGGATTGATTCTATACGAGGAAGTAGCTCAACTTCAGGAAAAGAAGCATTGGAGCAAGTTATAGAAAGTCTAAAAGTAGGCAAACACATCGTTATGACACCTGATGGACCACGCGGACCAAGAAGAGTATTCAAGCCAGGTGCTGCGATCGCCTCGATACGAGCTGAGGTACCAATTTATGTGGCAAGGATACAAGAACATTCTTGCTTCACATTCAGCAAAAGTTGGGATGCATTCAAATTTCCATTACCCTTTTCTAAAATTTATATCTCATATGAGGTCTTGAGGTTTACCGGAAATCCACTTAATAAGGAAGAGGTTTCAGAATTTATATCTTATTGTGAAAACAGATTACAGGATGAATTGTGATGTTTTCCTTTTTTACTAACATAAGAAACCGACTTTATGATGCTGAAATAATCAAACAAGTACGCTCACCGTTTCCAGTAATAAGCATTGGAAATATTTCCGTTGGAGGAACCGGTAAAACTCCTTGTACATTAATGATAGCTCGTATGTTTCGAGATTTACAAATTCCCATCTCATTACTTTCCAGCGGCTACAAGAGAATCGGTAAGGGGATTGTAACCATCGTTCGTAACAAACATTTGATTCCAACCATAGATCCGGCTACTGTTGGTGATGAAGTATACCTGCATGCTGTAAGTGGACTCTATAATACAGTGTTATCTTGTCAACCAAAATATAAGGGGCTTGCTGAATTCACCACTCCTATACTCATAGATGATGGCTTTCAGCATAGAAAGATTTATAGAGATATAGACATTGTGCTTATCAATAGTAAAGATTTGCATGATGAACTATTGCCAATCGGAAGATTACGTGAATCACAATCCGCACTTTCAAGAGCAGATATCATAATTTGTACAGACGATACTCCTGAGGAATTGATAAGAAACTACATGAATGAACAAGCAGTATTTGCAAAAGTCAAAATACATATGGGCACACCATATACTCTTGATAAACAGGTAGACACAGTACTAATTGAAAAACCCCCTATTATGGCTGTTGCTGGAATAGCTAATCCGGAGAGATTTTTACAAACATTGCTTGACAATGGGTATAATGTTCAGCATACTCATTGGTTTGAAGATCATGCAGTATATTCAGAAAGCGATATTCATCTTATGTGTCATGAAGCAAAAGAAAAAGAGGTCTCAATAATTGCAATCACAGAAAAAGATGCCGTAAAACTTCGTGATCATGGAAATCTTTTTCACAAATACGATATTCAATTGTTGGTGATTCCAATACAAGCTGAATTGATTCAAGGCAAACAGCAAGTTCAGGAATTATTATTGTCAATTTGTTCACAGTATAGCGTATAGGCATGAACATAGCACTATCACATCAATCCGGTACAGAACATTCAATGCTCTATCAACATTGGCTGAATAATCATCAGCCGGTGCATTGTATTGCAATGAATGATTATGCAATAGATGAATATGAACATATATTATCTTCTTGTTCGGGTATTATTTTTACTGGTGGCGCTGATGTTCATCCATCAAGATATGGATCTGAACACAGGATTTCTGAATGTACGATCGAGCCTGATCGCGATGAACGAGAAGCAATCTTGCTCGAGAATGCTTTAAAACTTCGATTGCCAATACTTGCAATTTGTAGAGGTGTTCAATTCTTTTCCGTTATGCAAGGTGGTAATTTGATTATTGATATACCTACAGACATTCCAGGTGCAATGATACATGGGAAGCTTGATGGGCAAGATTCGCAGCATACTATAACAATTGAAGCAAAGTCATTATTGCATAAACTAACTCGTGAGGATGAAACAACAGTCAATAGTGCACATCATCAAGCTATAAAGATTCTTCCCTCCGAATTTCTTGCATCTTCGCATGCTCCCGATGGAATCATAGAATCTATTGAATGGGCAGATCCGACAGGCAAACCTTTCTTCATGGGTGTTCAATGGCATCCTGAAAGAATGGATTATTCTTCACCTTGTTCCTCTTCCATCCGACAACATTTTTTGATGGAAGCAGAATCATATTCACTGTTAATGCGATGAATAAACCTATTCTATTTCCAATCATATGTTTTTGTGGATTGTTGTTTTCATGCACAACCAAGCAATCAAGTTATGAACCAATTAAAGGCATGGATATTGGTCCAAGAGAGCGATACATGAATATGGTATTAGCAGACCCAAAGACAGGCAGTATTCCTCATCACAGCAGAGCGGATGAATTGGTATTTGCAAAACGATTTCATAATACTGGAAGTGATATTACATTCAAAGTCGCGAATGATAATCTATGGACATTTGCCGGCCCAAATAATGTGGGTGGAAGAACAAGAGCATTACACCTGGACATACGTGATGAAAACACGATTTTAGCAGCTGGGGTATCAAGCGGTATTTTTAAATCTACAGATCAAGGTAAGTCTTGGAGAAAAACATTAAGAAACGATCAATTGCAGAGTATTACCAGCATTATTCAAGATAAGAGACCAGGTAAAGAAAACAATTGGTATGCAGGGACCGGAGAATTTCACGGCAATTCATCGGATTTGAATGGTGATGGTATCTATCATAGTTCAGACAATGGAGAATCTTGGAATCTACTTTCTGCAACACAATCCAAAACACCACAAATATGGGATGGCTCATTTGAATTTATATATAAGATTGTACAAGATTATTCCAATCTTCAACAAGATGAAATGTATGTTGCAACCGCACTAGGAGGGATTCTACGTTCAACCGATGGTGGTAAATCTTTTCGAACCGTCTTGGGCAGTCTTGGAAATCAGTCATCATTGTTTTCCGACATTACAATAACTCCTACAGGCATAATATATGCAACAATGAGTCAAATAGGAGGGGGAGGAGCAATCTCCAAAGTAAAAGGCATTTGGCGTTCGGTTGATGGAGTAAAATGGACAAATATCACACCAACTGGATTTCCTGAACAATATTACAAAATCGCTATTGGAGTCAATCCTAAAGATGAACGACAAGTATATTTCTTCGGTTACACACCAAATAGCGGAAAACAATCGAGAAATTTCAGAGGAGACATAGAGTGGAATAGTCTGTGGAAGTATCATTATGTTTCTGGAGATGGTTCTGCCTCAGGCGGGACATGCGAAAATAGATCCATGAATCTTCCAACGCTTGGCGGACATTTTGGTGATCTCATCACGCAGTCAGGATATGATCTTGTTGTAGAAGTTCATCCCTATGATACAAATACGATTTTTATTGGAGGTACAAATTTGTATCGTTCAAGATCCGGATTTTTAGATACAATGAATACAGAATGGATAGGTGGATATAAACCCGGAACAATGACACCATATTTTGATACTTATCCTTCTCAACATCCTGATCAACATGGTTTATTGTTTCTTCCATCAAATCCTTTGAAAGCAATATCTTTCAACGATGGTGGTATTCAAATGACAGACAATTGCTTAGATGGAAAAACAGTGTGGAAAGATCGTAATACTTCATATGTCACTTCGCAATTTTATACTATTGCCATTGATCATGGTGAACAGCATAAGAAGACAATTATTGGAGGACTTCAAGACAATGGGACATACTATACACAAGGAAATGATCCTTTGAAACCATGGACTATGCCTCTGACTTATGATGGAGCATTTTGCGCAATTGCACAAAATGCATCGCGATATTATATGTCTGCACAGCTCGGAAGAGTTGTTTCCATGAAACTCGATGAAACAGGAACGATTCTTGAACGGGGGCGAATAGATCCCGTCGGAGGCAAAGATTATTTATTCATCAATCCATTCATTCTTGATCCCGAGGATGAAAGAATCATGTACTTGGCTGGTGGGAGCATCTTATGGCGTAATAATGATCTGTCAACTATACCAATGAACCGATGGGATTCAACAAATGTGAATTGGGATAGTTTACCCGCAACTCGTTTGCCGGATGGTGAATTGATCACATCTGTTTCCGCATCTAGGAATCCTGCTCATACAGTGTATTATGGGACAAATAAAGGAAATCTTTATGTGATTGAGCAAGCTCATCAAGGAAATCCAACTCCAAAGAATATAACTGGTTCAGGTTTTTCAAATGGCACGATTCAATGTATTGCAATAGATCCAAGAGATGCAAAGTCTATCATTGCAGTATTCAGCAATTATAATGTTATCTCTTTGTTTCATTCTTCAAATGGTGGAGAGCAATGGACTCCCATCGCGGGAAATCTCGAGGACAATCAATCCGGTACGGGCGCAGGGCCATCTTGCAGATGGGCAGAAATTGTACCCATTGAACAAGGCTTTAAAGTATATGTTGGCACAAGCATCGGGTTGTTTTCAACCGGTGCATTGCAAGGAAATGCCACATGTTGGCAGCAAGAAGGACAAAACTCAATAGGAAATGCAGTGATAACGATGATGGATTATCGAATATCCGATGGATACATGGCTATTTCAACACATGGTGCAGGTGTCTATGTTGGTTCAATTCATGCATTGCCGGCAAAGGTTGCTTCACCTACGCTCGTCTATCCGGCTCAAGATACAACTTCACAATCAACTCTTGTACGCTATCAATGGCAACCTGCAAATGGCACTGTGTTTTCACGATTGGAGGTATCTGAGTTTCTCAACTTTTCTCAATTGACATTCTCACGTTCCATGATTCCTGCAGGAATATACTCCGGATCAACTTCATTGAGAACAGGTAAGCGATACTATTGGAGAGTTTTTGGGATTAATTCAGCAGGTGATTCCGAACCCTCTGCTATTCGAACGATGACAATTGGAAATATTTCTTCAATTAATGAAGAGGAAACCCCACTCGTGAACTTAGTAGGAAATAATTTGATGGTTTCCCATTCTGAGTATTCTATTGCATATTCCATTATTGATATTTCAGGAAGAACCGTTCGACAAGGAATATTGAATTTCTCTCCTCAATCTTCTATTTCATTGGATTTCCTTCCAAGAGGCATATATATGCTAACTTTTCCAAACAAGAGCAATAGTAAGCCATATATTTTTAATAGCTTAGGTCAATATTAAGATATCATAACATTGGAATGTTCAAGAAGTCTGAATGAATAAGCTAAATTTGAGTATTATAGAGGTTTATGTTGTTTATGCGATTCATTCATTCGATTGCCTTCATCAGTTTGTTTTTTCTGATGGGAGCAGCAGTCCAACAATCTACTTTAACCATAAAAGGTTCTGATACGATGGTAATCTTGGTCCAACGATGGGCTGAGTTATATCCGAATAAGAATCTGACTTTTCAAGTGACCGGAGGTGGATCGGGAACAGGTATTGCTGCTTTGATTAATGGAACTACTGACATTTGTGCATCAAGTCGTCCCATGAAGCCGGCTGAAGTTGTGCAAATGAAGGAGAAATATGGTCATGTTCCTATTGAAATTCGGGTTGCTCGTGATGGCATAAGCATCTATGTGCACAAAGAAAATCCGATTTCAAAAATCACCATGAAGCAGTTGAAAGAAATTTTCACAGGCAAAATCAAAAACTGGAAACAATTGGGTGGCGCTGATCATAGTATCATTCTCTATTCTCGCGAGAACAATTCAGGGACTTATGAGTTCTTTAAAGAGCATGTTCTTTCAAAAAAAGATTTTGCACCAGCAGCCCAACATATGCCCGGTACATCGGCTGTTGTAGGAGCCGTTGCCATGGATAGATGGGGAATAGGATACGGAGGAGCAGCTTATACCGTAGGAGTAAAAGAAGTTCCGGTTGCGCTTGATGAAATTAAAACAGAATACTTTCCAAAAGAAGAACATATCCTTTCCGGGAAATATCCAATCTCTCGTTTTTTGTTCTTTTATCTAAAGGATAAACCACAAGGGCAAATGAAGGAATTCATTGATTGGGTTATCGGTAAAGGTGGTCAGAAAGTTGTGAATGATGTTGGGTATTTTCCATCAATGAAATTCTGATTATCATCATGCCTGAATTTATACCCAAAAAACGACCAAAAAAACAAATCATTATTGAATTGCTAGCTGAATGGGGTATTCGCATTACAGCAAGCTTTTCAATCATCGTGATATTTCTGATTTTCATTTTTGTTTTCAGAGAAGCAGGAGGCTTGATTTTTGGAACTGCCAAAGAGTTACAACCCAAAGTTGAAAAGAAGGTCAAAGACTCCGATGATTTAAAACCTGAGGTGTATAATCCTGAAACCGGTGAAATCGAAAAAATCAAAGAGCCCGAGAGTAAGAAAAGTAAAGATGCGAAAAAACAATCAATTTGGGAAAATATAGCTAGCACTGTTTGGCAACCTGTTGGTAAAGAGCCTAAATACGGGATAATGCCCCTGCTCGCAGGTACTTTGAAAGTAACATTCGTAGCATTGTTGCTTGCAACTCCACTTGGAATTTTCGCTGCTATATATACCGCATTTTTTGCTAAACGCAGACTTAGGGAATGGATTAAACCCACGGTGGAAATTTTGGCGGGTTTTCCATCTGTTGTTTTAGGATTTTTCTGTTTGGTTACAATAGTACGTGGCGTTAATCTCATAACCACGTTTATACAACCAGGTTTGGATTCTTTTGCGTCTGGGATTGCCTTCATTCTTCCATTTGCGAAAGACTATCTTCATGAAGCATTTACGATCAGCGAATTTCATTATTCGGCAGTTGTCGGTGGTATAGGTCTAGGTTTAGCAGTGATACCCATTATTTTTACAATTACTGAAGATGCATTGTCGGCAGTTCCGAAAAGCTATCGAGAAGCATCTTTGGCGCTTGGAGCTACTGAATGGGAAACTGCCTTCAAAGTAATGCTACCAGCTGCTTTGCCGGGCGTGGTTGCTGCTGTTCTTCTTGGTATAGGAAGAGCATTCGGTGAAACCATGATTGCATTGATGGCAACAGGAAATGCTGCTCTTCTGTCATGGAATGTCTTTCATCCTGTTAGAACACTCGCAGCTACAATAGGATCAGAAACAGGAGAAGTACAATGGGGT
>SXGQ01539929.1_pt1 | contig 24316 bp, 12 predicted proteins | sample 3178371 | NCBI WGS metagenome assembly SXGQ01 (sample SAMN11356859, study PRJNA531348) | freshwater metagenome | isolation source: freshwater sample F1-20 | place: China: Fuxian Lake, Yuxi | collected 2017-12-25 | reverse complement strand
GTCATACATGAGCAATGCGCGTGTCGCAATGTCATCAGCGGCGCCAGACAACGGTGAAACTGGTCTAAGCTATGCTGATCCGCGTACATGGGGTCCATGGACTGAGTATACCCGAGAAGACGACAAGGAGGGACGATATAAACATCTGATACCGGATCCGAGCTCTTTATCTCGAGCTATTCACTCCGACGATGATGTAAGCAAAAACAATGTAGCTGGAGTAGCCATTAATGGAGCATCTGCTTTACCAGCATTAAACAAGTCATATTGGGGATTTCGGTTAAAAGAAGTGTTTGATGAAGCAAATGGTCCCCCGTTTGAACAAGCGCAAAAAGCTGGTAGCCAGGCAATGCCAGATTCAGCCGGCGTAATATTGGAAAATCTTAAAGGATGTGCAGGTCCAGTACCACCATTGAAAATTAACGAGAAAGATAGTAAATGTACATTTGAATGGTCTAATGCAACTGTACTAGTTGAAGCAGGAAAAGTTGGCCGCGACCATGGCACCGTATTCAAACGCACTGATACTAATCATTCATCGAACCATGTCATGTATCATACGATTGCAGCGCATTTCATGGATAATAGCTCCGGCGTTGCAGCGCAAATCGATAAGAAAGTAAAAGGCGTACTACAAGGTGGCATGATCTACATGGACGTGACAAAACAGATCATATTTCCGTATGCTCCACCGCCTTTGAAACCATTTATGCCAAATACCAAAAAGTACGACTGGTAGTTCTGAGATTATCAGTCTAACTAGATAAAGCATACAATACGGTATCATATGATTTAACTGTATTCCATATTTATATTAAAATGAAAAACTATGGATACTAAATCATTTACATCTTTACTTCGAAAAATCATAAGAGAAGAAGTCAGATCCGCGGTTCGCGAAGAAATGAAAACCTTATTAAATGAACGCAAAACCGATCATAAACAAGTTATACAGCATGGTACTCGATTGCATCATATGACCGAATTAGATATCAATCATGATCTGGATATACCTAGATCATACAAACCAAAACAATTTGTTAAAAACTCCATGTTAAATGACCTATTAAATGAGACAGCGTTAACATCATCGGATATTGAACAGGATTGGCCGGAAATGAACTTTCAGACCGAGCAATCTCAGTTATCAGTAGCCCCAGCTTTAGACCAGAATTATCAACCGGTTAACATGCAGAATCCAAATGTGGCATCTACTGTCAATGCAATGACGCGCGATTATACTGCGTTAATGAAAGCTATTGACAAGAAAAAAGGTATTAATTAATGGGTCAAAGACCAATATATCAGTATCAAATTGATCGTGCTAATCCAGACCGAGCCGTCGGTATATTGCTTCCTTTTAACAAACCAGTGGCCGGCAAATTAATAGCTGATCATTATGCATCAGGCTCCATTGGCAGTGCCGGCGTTTTTATTCAGTCATATACAACTGAGTTGCAGTCAATATCTAATTTTAAAAATTTACTGTTGACGCGTAAAGGCGAACGATATATGCAGCCTGATTTTGGTACCAATATCTACACCACTCTGTTTGAACCTAACACTGAACTAGTACGCGAAAACTTACAGTTAACATTGCAGGATGACATTGAGTTTTGGTTACCTTACATAAAAATAAATTCAATTGAAGTACTCGGCGATATTAATAACTATGCCATATCAATACGAATCAGATATACAGTTGAAAATTCATTAGTTGAACGTGTCATAATAGTGTTAGCAAATGAAAATGACATCATTCTGTCAGAAATAGATAATAATCCGACCAAATTAGTACAGGTAGGTTATTTTTAAGGATATATTATGAATCTAATTAAAAAAGATGTTAAATACTTGAATAAAGATTTTGCGCAGTTTCGCGTTAATCTGATCAATTTTGCCCGGCAGTATTTTCCAAATAGTTATAATGATTTCAATGAGACATCTCCAGGCATGATGTTTATAGAAATGGCGTCATATGTAGGCGATGTATTATCATATTACACTGATCAGTCGTTTCGTGAATCGGTATTAGCAAATGCTCAGGAAAATGCTAATATTCTACAGCTAGCACAAATGTTTGGTTATCGAACAAAGATAAATTCACCAGCTACTGTTATACTAGATGTTTTTCAATTGGTACCAGCAAAAGGTACTGGTAACACAGCTGAGCCGGATTTTAATTATGCGTTATCTATAAAGGAAAATGCTCAGATACAAACACTGGCCGGCATTAATTTTGTGACAACACAGCCGGTAGATTTCACTGCAGGATCTGCAATTGATCCGCGTGAAGTATCAGTGTATTCAACTGACAGTTCCGGTAATGTTGACTTTTACCTGTTACGTAAACAAGTGCCAGCGAAATCAGGTGATATCAAAACAAGAACATATACATTTACCGATCCAAAACCTTATGATAAAATTACTTTACCAGAAACTAATATATTGGATATATTAGAAATTACTAGTAATAGCGGTGATGACTGGCTAGAAGTAGATTATTTAGCACAGGATACTGTATTTCAAGCAATTGCAAATATACCATTTACCGATCCTGAATTGTCAGCCGACAGTAGTACTGTACCGTATATATTAAAACTGAAGCGAACACCTAGGCGATACATTACACGTGTACGTAATGATCAGAAATTGGATATTTGTTTTGGTTCAGGCGTAAGTTCAGATTCTGATGAAGAACTGATTCCTAATCCTAGGAATGTCGGAATGGGATTGGAATATTTGAATCGCACAACAACAGTAGAGCTGGACCCTATAAACTTTTTACGTACTAATACATATGGACTAGCACCTAACAATGAAACGTTAACAGTGCAGTACACTATAGGCGGTGGATTATCAGATAATGTATTAGCTAATTCATTAAATATTGTCACTAATATTATGTATAATTCTGTTAATCAACCAAACGTAGATTTTACATTTGTTAAAAGTACAGTTGCATTTAACAATCCGGAACCAGCTACCGGTGGAAAAACAATGCAAGATACTGAACATATCAGACAAAACGCCATGGCGCATTTTGCTGCTCAAAATCGTATGATTACTCGCGAAGATTACATTGCTAGATGTTTTATGATGCCAGCAAAATTTGGATCTATTGCTAAAGCATATGTGATTGGTGATATACAGCAGAATGTCGCAGATACCACTTATCCGCGAGAATCAATATCAAATCCAATGGCACTCAATTTATACACATTGGCATATAATAACGAAAAACAGTTGGTACCATTAAATAAATCTTTAAACGAAAATTTACGCACTTATCTATCACAGTTTCGTATGTTAACAGATGCCATTAATATTAAAACAGCATACATTGTTAATATTGGAATTGAAATAGACATAATACCTATGCCAAATAACAATAGCCAAGAAGTAATTTTACGTGTCATTAATCGACTCAAAGATCTTTTTGAAATTGACCGGATGCAGATTAACGCGCCTATAGTTGTTCCCAACATCATGTCTGAAATTGACAAGGTACGTGGTGTACAAACGGTTGCTAGATTTGAAATACTTAATTTAACTAATTCTGAGTTAGGGTATTCTCCATATGCTTATAACATAAATTCAGCCATGAAAAATGGAATTATTTACCCTAGTTTAGATCCAATGATATTTGAAATTCGTTTTCCAAATAAAGATATCAAAGGAAGAATTATAAGTTAATTTTTTGGAAGTGTACTATGTATCAATTATATTATATCGATAGAGATGTTACTTTATATGAACGTGATCCGGCGCAAAACACGGGTATAGATCCTATTTTGGAATTGTCAAAAATTGCATCAGGAAGTAAAATATCCGGTAATATTGCATCAACCACATATAACACACGAATATTACTAGATTTTTCGACTCAAATTTCTACAATATCACAATCAATCGTAACTGGTAAAATGCCGGCGTTAGGATCGCACCCGTTATCAGCATCCGTATATCTGACTCTTATCGCAGCTGATGCATCAGAGTTACCATTAACGTTTAATCTGAAAGCGTATCCAGTATCTCAATCATGGAATTCGGGTACTGGTTATAGTATAGACCTACCAAAAAATAAAAATGGGGCATCATGGTATTATCGCGATAGTGAACAGGCTGGCACGCGGTGGAACACAGGGTCAGCAGCTTCTTCAGGTGATAATTCTGTGACAGAAATTGGAGGCGGTACATGGATAACTGGATCTGGATATGAATCAAGCCAATCATTTGTCAATCCAAAATCGTTAAATGTTCATATGAATATAACTGATATTACATCAAAATGGTTGTCAGGTGAAATCGTAAATAACGGATTGATATTGAAACGACCAACTGTAGATGAAAAATCCGGTGATATATTTGGTAGTATCAAATATTTTGGTAATGAAACACATACCGTTTTCATACCGCGCATTGAAGTTGCTTGGGATGACACAATATTAACAGGTACTGGCTCGTTTAATATGATTACTGCGGATACATATGTACCTTATTTTAAAAACATTAGACCAACATACCGTACAGATGACAAATCAATATTTCGAATTGGTGTTCGTCCAGAATTTCCGGTGCGAACATACGGCAGTGGATCTGCATATAGTACTGAATATAGATTACCTACATCAAGCTATTACAGTATAACCGATGCAGTTACTAATCAAACTATCATACCATATGATGAAATTGCAACAAAAATTTCATGTGACTCACAAGGTTCATATTTTAAATTAAACATGGACACTTTCATGCCAGAACGATACTATAAAATTTTATTAAAAGTTAAACGAGCCGGCGATACGGATATACAGATTCATGACAATAGTTATTATTTCAAAATAGAGCAGTACAATGGCAGATAATATTTTTGCAGGTCGGACCGGCGAGACAAGTGATGTTAACGTGAATGAATTCATTGTTAGTGAATTAATTAAAGAATTTCCAAATGATCCGGTACTTCGCGAAGGTAAACTATCAGCTACAGATACGGTAAGGTCACTTCCAGTCACATCATTGGCTAAACGTAATGTAACTAGTGGTTTATTGGAAATAGATGCAGATGTATCAGCAATATACGCTCAATATAATTTAAGTAAACTAGTTCCTGGGGCATCTGATACTGAATTAGATGATGCATTAGACGATGAATTCACTACATTTGTAATTGATGATACTGGATTGATACCGGCACGTGTTGTCACCGGGTTATTCTTTATAACAAGTGTTACGCCTGGGGATTACCATGATATGTATACTCAGTTTGGCGTTGAACGTATTCCGGAAATGATGGCAAATGGCGTTGATGATGTTGATATAAAAGACAATCTATTCTGTGTTTGGTATGTTGAACGAAATAAAGCCCGGCCAATTCCAAATTACAAAACACTAGAAGTAATGTTAGTTGAACGCGAATTAACATATGATTCAATTTCAGTTGCATCGCCGGAAGATATAATACAGTATGATTTGAATCTGGATGGTCGTTTTGCTGAATCTTCTGATGTAGATGAAAATGGTAATTTATTAACTCCTCCTACATTTGTTGATGAATTAGCCGTTAGACAACTATTGAATCGAGTGCATGAATGGAATCCAAAAATTCGATATTTGTCTGGGTATAGACCAGGAAAAGCGTTTAATCCTGCAATTACGTCGATGGGTGCTCAGTTTTTACGTGATCCGGGCGAATATGCTCGCTTAAAAGAGACACGAGTTGCATCATATACAGAAACTAGTAAAGATGCTAATGGTATAGACGTGACTACAATTGTATTACCTCGTGAAGCCAGGCAACGTCAAGAAATACTAGCATTGATGGCAGGAAATGATATTGCCACCAAACAGAGACTAGGATTGATGGATTTTACAGGCGTCATCGATCCAGTATCAACGCCTCAGTTATTTTCATTGCTAGAAGAAGATCCAATGGATCTTTATTACGATGCAGCGTTTAGACAAACACGTATTGAAACTATAAGAGCTGAATTAGAGGGTAAATTAGTTATACCAAAGTGGAATAAATCAACATTTGAAACAATTTTTAACGATAGTATAGCTAACGGAACAGAAGAACTTAGATTCGATGATTTATTTCTCAATCTTAGTATGATGGTATTTGGTCATTTCAAACAAATTATAGATATAAATACATTGAAACGTATTGCAACTGATCTCAATGTTGATATATCTAATTACGATAGTTCTTTAGAAGTTAAAATTCCTGGTACTGATGTGTTGGATGAAAATCAATTTGAAGCTTTATCTGACATAAAAGGTATCATTAATATCTTGTTTCAACAAGGTGTTATCACAGTATTAGGAGGCGTTACAGACGAACGGTGGACAACGTTTGCTAAAATTGGAAATGTAGATCAACTAGATGTGACAGAATATGAAAAATACCGATCAGAATATTACAATGTATTTGAGATAGAAGAGATAGTTCCATATGAACCTATAGGTAGTACAGTATATTATCAACAGACTCAGTTATCAAGGAATTATCTAGTTAACCTGCAAACACAGGCAATACTACAGGAACAAATAGACAAGATACGGCGTGATATCTATGAAAAACTAATACCGGTTCAAGTAGCAATAGATGAAATGGAAACTAGTTTAGCTTCAGTACCGCCTGATTTTGTTAAAAAATTACAGAACATGTTTGGACCAGAGTCTGATGTACAAAACGTGTTATCTGATTTAACAAATACGGCTGGATCGGCTAACTACTGGGTACTTTGGAAAAAGAAAAATAATGGTTCACTAAAAGACAAGGGACGTCAAGATTCGCTTTTTAAACTGTTACAGACAGAATGGCAAATTAAAGTTGACAGTATGAACGCGGAATCAGAAGATAAAATATTCAATGGCGGTGATGAAACGCGACCTTATTGGTTTATTAATGGTTATATTAACGATGCAACAATTAGTGTTTTTCGCGCTGGGTACTTTGCTGACTCTGCTAATGCAAAACTAGTTTTGTTTGATAACAAAATGAGAGACGCGCTAAGAGACGCCGGGGACACTCGTTTAGGCCTATCTAGTAAAAACATATTCTCAAAACCTAGTGCCGGCGACAGCAATGACCGTATAGATTCATTATTTAAAAATAAACATTATTTTAGGGCCGGCACGGCTAAATACATTGGAGCAGTAATATTACAGCTGCCGACTTCATCCGGAGGTAATCAGAACAAATATAAACTACCAGGATATCCAACAACCATTTTAGAATCTATAGGCGCGCCAACGACTACGCCTGGTGATATGGTATCGATATGCGAAAAAGTTACTGAATTTTTAAATACGGCAAAAGTTGCATTAAACGAGGTTAAATTAGAATTGGTAGATTATGATGAAAAATTAGTTTTTTGTAATAATCCAGTGGAATTAATAGAGTTAAATGCATCATTGCAAGCTGTATTAAATCTAAAAGATAGATTAAACACTGAAATGTTTTCATCAATTGTCGCATTAGATGCCTACATCGACTCTTCTCATTTGACATTGATGAAACGAATTGTAGAAGGAATAGACCTAGTTCGTAAAAAAGTGCATAACAAAAATGATAAATACTATATTCAATGGCCAACTTTATCTGTTAATCGTGTCCGCAGGTGGATACCGGACCATAATTTTATTAAGTATCAACCTAGTTAAAAACTGCTATAATCACATCTCTTCATATTTATTATTAAATGGCATTAGATAGATTTACAAATATCACAGAAATTCGCGATACTCCCGGACTAGTCCGCGGAATTCCATGGCCACAAAACTCGATTGAACAATTAGATCTAGACGAAGTACGTGTACGCCCAACGGAAAAACCAATCGTTGAAGTTCATATATACACGCCTACTAATGAATCATATTTAGGCGGCGGACCAACTACCGAATTTGTGATTCAGGATGATAAAATTTATATTGATTACGTTAAAGTATTTGCTACTCTTAATATTAAACGTGGATTTTTCAAAGTAGCAGTTAATATTTACTATGAAATAATTGGATCATATACATATCCATTATTAAAAGTAAATGACATATCCGCGGACAATCGCGAAGTAGTATTATCTATTTTTCAACCTAGAGCAGTTGCAACCACTAGCAGTGATGCTATTGACAAGTTTTTAACTTTATATCCAAAAGCGCTTGAACATGATTTTGCATTAAATTTTGGAGAAAATGTAATTACACGACTTATTAATTACAAACCGTATCCAGATAATAATGTGTTAGCAGTTCGTACATTAACGCAATTACCATTGACTATCAAAGAATTGACTCGATGTAACATAATTGAACTTGTGTCTGATACATGGATTGATAATATTAGTTTAGATCAGTTAGCGCCGGCGCCAAATCTTATTGTTCTACGCGGACCTAATTTTAATATAGAATCAGGATATACCACTGTTACAGACACAGATTTTAAAAACTGGAACGACCTATTAGGATCTAATGTCAGTGTATCTCAAAAAATTATCAATTCAATGTTTTCTGGTTCGTTATCAGGCGTCGATTTAGGAATTGATTACACTGCGTTCACGGATTTTGTATATTATTCATCGGCAGTAGCTAGAATAGAAGGATTCAGATCCAAATTAGAATTAATTGAATATTACGATGATCGATTACATCAATTGAACAATACTAGTGGCTCGTCATCTGGATCAGTAAATGTTAATAAGACGTCAGTTATAAGTAAACGAGATGATGTTATTGGTCAATTTGATTCATTCGAACAATGGTTGTATAATGAACCTACGTCTAGTATTTATACTCATGGCGTTTCTGGTAGTCTACTTAAATATGGTATTGAAGGCGAAAGGTTTGCCATTACGCCTTATCCAAAATATATTAGTGGCAGCCAATATGTAGTTCATTCTGTCACTAGTTCAATATCAGAAACATGGTATGATGCGCATGTGGATGCAGCAGTTATATTTGATGCGCATAATCCATATTCATTAGTAAGATCAATTCCATTACATATACGTGAGGATGCTAATAACAGTGAATATGATACATTTGTCAATATGGTTGCTCATCATTTTGATATTTTATATACTTATACAAATGCATTGACTCGAGTACATCTCAAAGAAGAGCATCCTAAACGTGGTATTGACAAGGATGTGTTAGTCGATGTTGCCAAATCATTTGGATGGCAATTAACTAATGGTTATCAAGCAAGCCAGCTTTGGCAATATGTTTTAGGTACAAACTCATCCGGTGGTTATGCTCAAACCGGAAGTATTTTTTCACAGGCAGATGCAGATATTACAGGTGAAATTTGGCGTCGAATAGTTAATAATTTACCGTACATATTGAAAAGTCGAGGCACTCAACGTTCGGTTGATGCATTAATGAACATATATGGAATTCCTCGCTCAATATTAAGTGTACGCGAATATGGCGGACCGGCTGTAGCGAACGATTTTCCAGCTTTAACAGATGACCGATATTCATATGCTATATTTTTAAATTCAGGATCATATATAACATATGACACGTGTCATATAAGTTCAAGTATTGGTAACTGGGGAATACCACGTGGTACTACCAATGTAGTAGCTCCTCAGACACGTGAGTTTAGATTTCGGCCGGCAATTACTGGTAGTATGTTATTATATTCTCAGCTTTCTGCTACAAATCAACCATTGACTCATATTGCAATACATCATACTGGATCATACTCTGGAAGTGGAATGTATGGTAAAATTGCTATTTCGTTCGGAAAAGGCACTGCTAATACAACACCGATCAGTGCTAGCACCGACTGGTTACCTCTTTTCAATGGTGACTTTTGGAATTTGCGATACAGCTGGGAAACATCTGGTGACCATTTCAACACCGGATCTAATGATAATACTACATATTCTATTGAAGTACAACAGGCTTCTGATTTTATCCGCGGTAAAATTAATGTGTCCTCAAGTATTATATTTACACCGACTCATGTGAATCATTTCAATGTATGGAGTACATCTAGTATACAGGCAAATCGTAACAGTGTATTCATCGGTGGAAACACGGGATCAACAGATACATTTAATGTCAATAGTAGTTTGGCATCATTAATAGGTGCAATGCCAGGTACATATTCTGGGTCAATGCAAGAATATCGTGAATGGCTAGAGTATATAGATGGTACCGCGTTTGATGATCATACACTTAATCCGACATCATATGTGAGTTATTTATCACCTAGTAGTTCATATGACACATTAGTACGTCATTACATGTTAGGTACCAATATCGTCGGCGTAGATTTAAGTAGCCCGGGAACAATTATTTCATCTAGTCATCCTAATCAATATATCAAAGATTTTGGCGTGTCATCTGGCGATGGCAGTAATGCACGTGCATATGGATTTAATGTGGCAGCTGATCTACAACGTGGTAATTTCGTACCCGTTGATGAAACGTATTATGTTCGTGGTGTATCATTAGGTATGAACAGTCCACGATCAGAAAAGATACGCATCGAAGATAATTATCTGATCAGGCGATTATCACCTATTGCATCGGCCGAACGTTCTAGTTTTGATAACGCTCCGTTAGATTCAAACAAGTTAGGATTATTTTATAGTTTTGCTGATCAAGTGAATTCAGATATATACAATCATGTTGGAGGTATTGAGTTAGATGATTATGTGGGAGACCCGGATGACGAATATGAAGTTGTATATGAAGACTTGAAACATTTTGCAACTCAGTACTGGAAAAAATTTACAAACACGTCTGATACTAATTCGTATAATCGAATATTTAGTCAATTTGATTTCTCTGTATTTAATCAAATAAAACAAACATTGCCTATACGTATTGATGATGTATCCGGATTATTAATTGAGCCAAATGCATTAGAGCGATCAAAAGTACAGATAACAAAACCAATTAAAGTTGAGAATCCTCAATATGATTTTAATTTAGCTCGAATACCCACATTGGTAGACAGCGATTCCATTACCGAATATGAAGCATTAATTGATAATTCTGAAACAGCTTTTTATACGCCGGCGGCGTCATACTATGAAGATTATGTAGGCGAAACATCAATTTTAAAGCATTCTGGTAGTAGTGATTATCATACTATTGAAACTTTACCTGTTGATGAACTACGATCATATACCGCATCATTTATCGCATCTAATTATTATGTAAGCGCATCAATTGGCGTTGTAAAATCATATTCTAATAACCAAGCTGTTCTTTTCAATCCTACTAGCACTGTCACTCCAAAAAATTGGTCGGATACAACCTCACCATTAACTCAGTATGAATGGATACAACAAATCGTATCGTCCAATACAAATGCTCAGTTACCAATTACTGCATTAGCATCAGGTGATAGTACAGCACAAATTCGTTTGAAATTAGATTCATTTACAAATGACATGTTGATACGACCTAAAATTCAATTACGCGTTGATGTGAGCAGTTTTTCGACATCAACTACAATTGAATATACTACTGCATTAGTACATACAGAATTAGATGATGTGCATTCACGTATAATGACAGTGTATGACGTAAAAACTGGTACAGTTACGGATGACTCGTTGTTTGACGTGCAGTTTGATTCTGTGTTAATTCCTCATGATGTACGTTTAACACTGATAATACAGTTTAATGTACCAACGTCTCCGGCGACGTCGGGCGGTGTATTGACATTGAAAAGCATTATTCCTATCATTACAATTGAAAAAGTTTGTCATTCAGTTCGAGCCACAGAGATATATAATCCTCGTACTAGTGACATTTTCATGAAACATGTATATCATTATTCTGGCAGTAACTCTTTATCTAGTAAAACTGCGATTAATTTCAGCCATGCACAGAGCGCATCAAATGGAATATATTACAGTAGAAGTTTAGCTCCGGCTAGCTATCGCGATGAATTCATTGAATCATACGAACGCGCGTTTTACATTGGTACCCAATTGACGGCTCCAAAAATAAACGTAAGTTCCAATGAAACAGCTATTGGAAACACACCAGTTGTCGAAGTATTTGAAGTGAATCCAAATCAAATTTTCTATACCACAACGCCGGCTCAACCAGGTAATGGCAGTAATTTAGAACCTGGTAACATATCGATACGATAATTTGGTCATGTATATATTTATTTAAAATTGGAGAACATATGGGATATTTAGATAATAGCACAATTACAGTTGATGCTATACTAACAAAAAAAGGAAGAGAATTATTAGCTCGAGGTCAAAACGAGTTTATAATCACTCAGTTTGCATTAGCAGATGATGAAGTTGATTATGATCTATATAATACGGAACATCCATTAGGAACCGCATATTATGGAGCAGCAATTGAGAACATGCCAGTGACAGAAGCATTGGCAGATGAATCTCAAATGATGAAATATAAATTAGTTACATTACCTAAAGGTACAGCGCGCATTCCGGTAATTTCAATTGGAAACACTGACATAACATTACAAGATAATCAATCTGTATCGATTAGACCTTCCACTACAAACTTTGTGCAGGGAAATCAATCATTTGGTTATACAGCTATATTATCTGATTCAGATGCTGCTACAATCGTTGCAACAACATCAGCTCCGAATGGCGATGGATCATCTACGGTTCCTCAATTTATTGGTGATAATGAAGCAGCTCAGTCAGTAACTGTATCAGGAATGTCTTTTGAAATTACTGCTAAAAGTCAATTAATTGCTAGACGTACTGCCACAGTATTGTTTATTGGTAACGAGACCGGTGGCCGCGCATTATTAACGCTTACCATTGAACCACAACAAATACAAGGAATAACTAACGTATTACGAGGTTAATACATTAAACATTTAAAATAATAAAAGGACATTAAATGGCAAAACAATTCATGCCAGGAAAAAACATTTCAGTGGGATCGCCTAGTACAGCTGCCATGGAAAATTTAGCTCGACAGTTAGCTGACCAAATAATTCGCCAGCGTGATGCCGCGGCACAAAGGGCGCGTAATGGTCGAACTTATACAGCTTTCAATCCAACAGATGATATATTACCAAATAACATTGAGACAGTAACCAAAGGATTGTTTTCAGGTAACACCGGTAGTTTATTATCAATGCATACACAGAGTTCGGCGACAGCTATTCAGAACACATATTACAGACAAATTTATGATGGAGTATCTACAAGTGCTACATCGCAACCGCAGTTTTCAATTGCATATGGACATTATTATGGTTCCGGTTCAGCTGACTTGACGGGCAACCTGAATGATGATACACCTAGCCGTGCAATTTACAAGCAATATGCGCAATTACTACTACAGCCATTAGATAAAAAATTTACAATTAATGGTCAAGACACTGACAGTATCTATATACTTAATTTCAATAGAGCTCGTTTCCGTGAAAAATTAGATCCAGGAAATTTAGAATTAACTTTAGCCAAATTAGGACCGACAATGGCTAATAATTTTTTCACTGGATCAAATGTAACTGCATCAACTACTGCTGGAAATGTTATTCGGTTGATAGATGATTCATCTTTAGCCTCAGCAGCTGTAGGCGAATCAGGACGAATATATAACATAGTGTCAGGTACTATTGATAATGGTACTGTATTTCCGGATCAAAACAATTTAGAATATTATGGATTGATATATCCGGAAGCCGGCGTGGTTGTTTTAGACGCAACCAAATTAAATTTATCAGCATCATTTAATACTGTGACTGGATCCGGAGTTCAGGGTGATAACGCGATGAAACTGTTCAAATCATTGTCTGGATCTGCTACAATTGCACCGCCGTCCGGTGAAAATTATGGAATACAGGCTCGATCATCTGAACAAGTGAAATCAACATATTATTTTGTGCGTATCAAAAACGGTGATTTCAATTATTCGAACAATCCATCATATGTGTCAGGTTCACAAGGTACTTTAGCATACTCAACGTTCATTAACAATCCTCAGACATATATAACAGCTATTGGCTTATATAATAGACGTAGAGAATTATTAGCTGTTGCTAAAATGAGTCAACCTTTACTAAAATCATTTACACGTGAAGTGTTAGTGAAAGTAAAATTAGATTTTTAAGATGATATGATATGCCAATTACGCCATCAGTATTCAGAGTTGTACGTAAAAATGATATACATCAACGAGCATTTAAAGCTTATAAAAACTACACTGTAACGAATACCAATGCAATAGCGGACAAGTATGGTGTACAAAAAGCATCGCATAAAAAATTTGCACCACATGTAGGTGACAATACATATAATTATCCAGTAAATTCAACTGATGATACAAATCAACATGTTGTATGGAAATGGATTGACCACCGGTATTATCGTGCCCCATATAATCAAACTAGTTGTTTTGAACTAACTGATACCAATTTAGTTGAAAAATATTATTTCATGACTGCATCTGTAGTGACAGTGCCTTATCACCAAATGGGTGAACGTATTAAGCCAGGCACATTGAGTTTCACTGCATTAATTACCAATTCATCTACAAATGCAAACTTGGCAACCTTTAGTGTTACAGGATCTGATGACGGAGTCGGTAATTTACATGATCAATCTATATCGACATCCTCGATGGTATCATCAAGTCGGTTACAGTTATATGCAACGTTTAACAATGAATTTCGTCGATTTGATGATAATTACGGTGTTTTAAATTCTAATGATCGTATAACTTATGAATTGAGAGGCCGGACTGGGATTGCAGAAATATCAAATGTCGCTATTGCTGACGGCGTAAATGTTCATGTGTCGGCTGGTACATACGTTCCTTCTGGATTATCTGGATACTTCACTGGTAGTTTATATTCGTATATGAAAATTAATAACGCACAGTTATTTGAGCAATTTCAGCGATGCGATCATTGGCTGTTATCATTCTGGATCAAACCAAATAATTTAACTAGCACAGGCAGTATACTTTCAAAAGTTTCAAATAGTACTGAACAATATTATGATAATGTAAATAAGATAGTACGATTGCGCGATGTTAATAAACCAATTCCATCACCAGGAAATGACATCAGTAAAAATCGCACACCATTTCATATTTCATTAATTGGTAATCAATTACATTATCAAGCTTCTGACGGATTGACACAATCACATTTATCAGCATCTGTTAGTTTACGAGGCGATTGGGCACATGTGGCAATTGCTAATTCTGCTTCAATATGTAAAATTTACATTAACGGCTTAGAAACTGGATCCAATGGATCGATTCCTATTGAATCTACTGTTAATACGGCTAATATATTAGTCGGAACTGATACATTGAATACTGCTAGTAGTATGCCTTTCAATGGTAATATAGCTGAAATACGTATGTATGATTACAGACCTGCGGACTCTTATATTAGTTCATTAGCTGGTAATGATTTTTATACGGGCTCATTATATCAAACAAATGTATTTGGAAATATTTTCTATCGTAATGGCCAAATTGTAATGTCATCCCCAATGCCAAAATATCATGATGTTTTATTTAATGGCCCGACAGCCGATCCTAACACATTCAAAATGGTGTATAGAGGTCAGCATACAATATATGAAAATGATGTGATGATACGAATACCAGGAAATTCATTTAACATATCAATGAACCCATCTGCTGTTTATAGGCCTGCAAGTGGCGATAATAACGCATGTAATAATAACACTGATAATTCAAGTTCAGGAGCCGAAATGTTTTTACGACCAGGTGATTATCGTAAATCAATGTTCATGACCGGAACCGCATATCCTTATATTACAACCATTGGGCTATATAATGATCAATCTCAATTATTAGCAGTAGGTAAATTAGCAGAACCTATTCAAAAACGCGATGACATTGACATGAACATTGTAGTACGATGGGATTATTAATCAACATAAATTTTTACTAAAAAGTTATACCATGACGTGGAATTCAAAATCAACTATACGACGTAATGCAATTAAACATGGTTACCGTTCCGGCTTCGAACATATAATATCAGATCAATTAAATGATTCTAAAATTCAATTCGGATATGAAGATACAGTAATTAACTACATCAAACCGGAATCAAAACATAAATATACTATTGATTTTAGGCTACCTAATGGTATTTTAATTGAAACAAAAGGCCGATGGACTGCCGATGACCGTAAAAAACATCTGTTGGTTAAACAACAACATCCGGAACTAGATGTAAGAATAATATTTCAGTCTAGTAAAACAAAAATACGAAAAGGTTCAAAAACATCGTATAGTGATTTTTGTGACAAGTATAATATACAATGGGCAGAAAAAAAAATACCAGAAAGTTGGCTAAAAGGTTGATTATTTGAAAAATTATTAATATATTCAATATTAATATATTTGTATGAATGTATATAAATACAACATTGACATATGAAGTATGTAATGAAAATAATTAAAATATAATGAGTAATTTTCCAGTGATTACGCTTCTAGAAACTGTATTAGGTAAAGGACGTATATCAACTAATAATAACGTCGCGTTTAACTGCCCATTTTGCCACCATCATAAAAAGAAAATGGAAGTTAATGTCATGACACAGCATTGGCATTGTTGGGTATGCAATGCTGCCGGCAGAAAACTACCTTTGTTGTTACGAAGATTAAATGTTGACAGGTCAAAAATATCTCAGTTAACTGTAATGTTAGAAGATATTGAATTCAAGCCAAAGATTACAACAACATCAACACCGGTACTTAGTTTGCCGGAAGGATTTCGACCGCTATGGATATTAGATAAAGGAACGCCGGAATATAGAAATGCAATATATTATTTACGCGGTCGCGGTATATCAATTTATGATATATTAAAATACAGAATTGGATATTGTGATAAAGGTGAATATGCCGGCAAAATTATCATTCCTAGTTATGACTCCAATGGAAGTTTAAATTATTTTGTATCACGTGCATATTATTCTGATGATTATCAGAAACATAAGAACCCAGCTTTTTCAAAAGATATTATTGGTTTTGAATTACATATAAATTGGAACTTACCTATCGTGTTAGTCGAAGGTGCATTTGATGCAATTGCAATTCGACGCAATGCAATACCATTATTTGGTAAAACAATATCTGATACACTAAAAAAACGTATTATTGAACAAGGTGTTACTACAATTTACGTGTGTTTAGATAATGATGCGCGTAAACAGGCATTTGACACTGCTGATTATTTCATGGCAAACGGCATACATGTATATTTTGTTGATATGCCAGAAAGCGATCCTAGTGAATTAGGTTTCAGTAATATACGTGAACTTATTGATGATACTATGGAATTAACTGTAGATAAACTAATGCAAGAAAAAATATTATGCAGACTATAAACATTGGTTTCGATCATATTGACAAGATATTTCATATTGCTGACGTACACGTACGTAATGTTAACCGGCATAAAGAATATACTGAAGTGTTCAAACGACTGTATACATATATTCGAAAAAATAAAACTACTCATAGTATTATCTATGTAGCCGGCGATGTAGTGCATGCCAAAACTGACATGTCACCCGAATTGATTCATATGGTATCAGATTTTTTCAAAACATTATCTGATATTGCACCTACAATATTAATTGCCGGAAATCATGATTGTAACTTAAATAATTCCAGTCGATTAGATGCGTTGTCTCCCATTGTTAGAGCCTTGAATCATCAAAACTTACACTATCTTAAAGACACGGGAATATACAAGGTTTCCAATGTACACTTTAACGTTATGTCGGTATTTGATAAACCAGCAAATTACATTAAAGCATCTGATTTCACTGGTGATATAAAAATCGCATTACACCATGGAGCAGTCAATTCAGCAACTACTGACCTAGGTATTACACTGAGTAATACACATGTAACCGCAGAATTATTTGATGGCCATGATTTAGTATTATTAGGTGATATACATAAGACACAGTTTTTGGATGATAAAAATAGTATTGCATATCCGGGATCGTTAATTCAACAAAATCACGGCGAAGGATTAACACATGGTATATTCGAATGGGATTTATCTGATTTTACTGCCAAATTTGTTGAAATTGAAAATACATATGGTTATTATACATTTGAAGTTGATAACGGCGTTATTACCAATTTTTCTGATAAAATACCAAAAAAACCTCGTATACGAATAAAAGTAAAAAACACAGAATCGTCTGATCTAAAACGTATTATTTCAGAAATAAAATCACAATATAAAATACAAGAAATTGCTATTCAAAAAATTCATTCTCTGAACAGCGGCCCTGGACATCAAAAAATTGGTTTTGGTAATATACGTGACGTAGAATGGCAAAATAAAATTATTACTGAATATTTGGAAGATGCACAAGGATTAGATGATCAGATGTTAGACGTCATTAGGCATATCAATCGTACAGTACATTCTAAATTACCAGAATCTGAAATGACTCGTAATGTTATCTGGTCTCCAAAGCGATTTGAATTTTCCAATATGTTTAGTTACGGCGAAGATAACGATATTGATTTTGCAAATATAAGTGGAGTTAATGGTCTGTTTGCGCCTAATGCCAGCGGTAAATCAACACTATTAGATGCCATGGCATTCTGTTGTTTTGACCGATGTAGTCGTACAACTAAAGCTGTTCATGTACTAAATAATAAAAAAACCACATTCAAATGTAAACTGCAATTTGAATTAGACGGCCGAGAATATTACATTGAACGTCGTGGTAAAAAACAGTCTAATGGCCATGTCAAAGTTGATGTAAACTTTTGGACTATAGGTGAATCTGGTGAAGAAATTTTATTAAATGGCGAACAACGTGATAATACAAATAAAATTATTCGTAAATACATAGGTTCATATGATGATTTTATTTTAACTGCATTATCATTACAAACTAATAACACCGGTTTTATTGATAAGTCTCAAAAAGAACGCAAAGAGTTATTAACTCAATTTTTAGATATTGATGTGTTCGAATTGCAATACCAAATAGCATCAGAAGATATTAGAGAAACATCAGCTTTAATACGAGAATATAAACGACATGATTATAACACAATGTTGTTAGAAGCAAAAAAATCAATAAGTCAATTGACCGGTCCGTTTAATCGCATGAAACGTGAAAAAATAGAACATGATAAAATGGTTAACGATTTAAACGACATGATTATATCATTAACAAAAGAAATTAGAACAATATCAGCTGACATTGTCGATCCTATAGTCGTGAAAACAGAATTACAAAATCTATATGACATCGAAAATAAATTGGCTAGTTCAATGCATGCAACTGTGAATGAACTATCTAAATGGAACAAAACTATTTTAGCATTAGAAACACAGATCATAGCCTACAATAAAACGGATCTAACGAATGAACAGAATATAATTCTATCCTGCCATAAAACTCAAAATGAATTGGAAAATGATCTACAACTGGTATTAGCTCAAATTGATCATGCACATGGAATGATAGCTAAATTAGATGACCATAAATGGGACCCTGCATGTAAATTCTGCATGTCAAATCCATGGCTTAAAGATACACAATCAGCGGCAAACAAATTACCTTTATTAGAACTCAAAAAACAAAATTTTGAAACTAGTATTTCACAATTGAAAACACAAATCAAAAATTCAACAGCTGAATCTGATTTGAGATTATTAGCAAGCTTGACAGATGAATATGCATCAGCCCAATGGCAAGTCTCGTCATATGAAAATCAATTAGAGATAATGACGTCAAAATCTGAATTACAGTCATCTCGTAAAGATCAATTGTTAGAAAAATTAGATAGATGCCAACAACATGAAATGGACATAAAATATAACGAGCAAAAAACAATTGAAATATCTGATATAACGTCAGAGAAAAATGAGCTATTAAATGAAATAAAACATCTCGAAGATTCCATATTAACAATTGCAAGTAAAATACAACTGGCTGAACAAACTAAAACAATGGCCGTGCAATCCATATCACGTCTAAAAGAATTAGAAACTCAATATCAAGGATATGAATATTATCTGATGTCAATTAAACGTGATGGCATACCATACCAGTTAATTTCAAAAGCATTACCTTTAATAGAATCTGAAATAAATAACATATTGACACAAGTAGTTGATTTTTCTATGATATTAGAAACGGATGGTAAAAATATTAACGGGTTTATTGTGTATGACACTGATAATTATTGGCCATTGGAATTATCTTCAGGTATGGAGAAATTTATAGCGTCACTAGCAATACGCACATCATTGATTAATACCACCTCATTGCCACGACCAAATTTCTTAGCAATAGACGAAGGATTTGGTGTACTCGATTCGGAAAATCTTAATAACATGTATTTATTATTTGATTATCTTAAATCACAATTTGGTTTCATACTATGTATTTCACATATCGATGCCATGCGTGACATTGTAGACAAATTGATTGAGATTAAAAAACTTGCCGGATACTCCAAAATAAACTATTCATGATATTTATAAGAAAGGTATATACGTATGGCAATTCGCAAAAAAGCGTCAAAAATAAATCTTGCAACAACTTATAAGTATATATCACGAGATACGACGCCGTTTTCAGATAATTTATTTAACATTGTCAATTTCCCCGACAGATTCACAGCCGGCAAAAATCTGTTTAAACTGCGTATTGATACTGCAACTCTTGTAAACAACAGTCAGATATACATTGAAATATTAGATTTCAACGGTGATGCAGTTTACTGGGAACCATTAAATTATGTAGAAAAGGATGGAACTCGCGTAATATCGGTATACATTTATCCGGATACTGCTCCCGGTATAGCCACGGTGTTTATTGCTGGTCGAATTCGAGATGGTATTGATGATACCGTATCATATGAACGCGATTATAACTCACCGAATCATCCGGATATACCAAATGCTATATGGAGCCGTAAAATTCCAATTGCCCCATATGCGTTAAACAAATCTGAAATTATTTATACGGTACAACCAAGTTTAACAATTAAAGAAACAGTACACGCATATTTACAACCAACAGATATATTAAACACATTTACTCAGGTAACTGCATCAAACAATTCCAGTTTAACAATTACACCTGCGCCTAACACATTAAACACTGCCAATGTAAATACTGCGCCAAATACGGAAGGATCGTTATCACCAAAATCTCCAAATTCTGGTAAACAGTTTTTCAATAATTCGGCTATGCAGTCAATGCTGCAAAATACTGCCGGCGCATCGACATCATCACCGGTACTGACAACGTTGACCGGTTTTTCAAAATTAACAACAACTAATTTTGCATTGAATCATAATATGCAAGGCGGAATTATCACAGTTAACAACCCAACTGTTACAGCACCGCCTCTCGTCGGCATGAATTCTAGTGGTAAAGTCATTGCAAAATCTCAAACAGCAACAGAATATTCATCAAACACCGGTAATCAGCCATCGTCTCGTCAATTGTCAGGTTCATTAGAATTTGCAATTGAACAGGTATATAATTCCACAACGGCACGCGTGGCATTGATTGGCGGATTCAAAAATAATGCAGACAACACCAATGGACCATTTTCTATATTGGTAGGCACTGGAGTACCAGTGTCAACAACAGTAGGAAACAAGATACAGTACAGTCAACCGGCATCATCAATCATCAATACAGTTAATACCGCCACGTCATTTACTGCTAGTTTTACTAAACAGTCTGATGTGATCACTACTGAAAACTCATCGTCATTTGCAGATATCATTATAGCTAACGCCGAGCCAGATACTGGTGACGTTTATCGAATTAAAACATTATACAAACCAAGTGGATTTTTTGGAGATTTCATTGACCTAGGTGACACCATACTAGAACAGCAAAATATTTTAATTGATACTGGATCATTAGAAACGTATGTGGCTGTTGGATCATTATATGAACATTTTGGTATGTTCGAAGACCTATCAGAAATTAATACGTATTGGTCAGCTAGCCAAGTTGGCACTGGATTAAATGCCAATGCACTGACACTGACTTATGATGATGACATATTAATGGGCGGCGCAAAATTAACTACTAATTGGGGTTCATCACAATATATTGCCAAACCAGATAATGCAACTATATTTCATATACGACCACAATATAGACCCATGGTATATGCCGGCAGTACATATACTGTGAAATTTCAATGTGCATTACCCGCTGATATTAATTTATATAGTACACAGCTTGGTTATATTGATTCAATGCGATTAGATGTTTATGTGTCTGGATCAGTTGTATCAATTGATGACACCAAATCTAATATTGAATTGACTGGTAATACAAGCACTGACATTAAAATGCAGTCGACGTTAGTTTCGCCATTCAATGACGCCGGCACTATTGGTACACGTATAGGTACCGTCAGATCAAAAAATACACCGAATCAAACTGGTATCATCAAATTCGAATTCAAAGCACTGAGTACTGGTCCAATAGATGTGAAATTTGTGACCAGAGCAGGTTCATGGATCATAGGTGCAATAGATGTCATTGCAGATAAACAAACTGGATTTTCACCAAATCATATACGGATTTTCAAACGCATTCCAACTGAACATCTTAAAACTCCGTTAACGTTTAAATTTCAATATTACGATTATCGCGGCGCTAAAGCAGACCTGGAAACTATTGCATATGGCACAATATTTAACGGCGGTAACACATATATTGATGGAACAGATAATTTGATGACCGGATCGGTATACATTGGAAATACCGTCGGATCAGGAATTAAAATGGCAGGTGTAAGTTCCGGTTACATACAATCTGTTGGTTATAATGGTTTCACTCAGGCGACCGATAATACTGGCCCAGGTGGATTTCTGTTATGGTCCGGTTCTAACAATTTGATAGTAGGTAATGACACATATTTAGGTGTTGGTTTAGAGATGGTGTCATCACCTACTAATTATTTCCGATACAGAACCAATCCTGCAGAATTAGATGTGCGAACAGATAAATTTTTCTTTGGATCAAATAACCAATTCATAAGTGGTGCCAACAGTAACATTGAAATATCATCATCAAATTTTCATTTGAATGCTTCCGGTGATGTAGTGATGTCTGGTACTGTTACTGCCGATGCTGGAAATATCGGGGGATTCGCCATATCAGCCACAGACATCACCGGAGACAACATCGTGATTGACTCTGCAGGTACAATACGCACAGCTAACTACATATCCAATGTGCAAGGATGGAGTATATCGGCTGATGGTAATGGATTTGCAGAATTTGAAAATGCAAAAATTCGCGGTACATTATCAACCGCGGTGTTTGAAAAAGAATCTGTGAATGCTGTAGGAGGGCAGTTATACGTGGCAAATTCCACAGTATTAACTGGATCGGGCGACTTAATGGCGTTTGCAAACAGCCTGTACCATGGCCAAGCTCCCCAATCTATCGCCACCGGTAATTACACAGAGGATGATACAGTATTAGCTGTAGTGAATTGCACTGGATTCGTAACAGGTGAAATACTTGTAGTGAAAAAAGTCACTAGTACCGGATTTTCAACTGAATATTTAGAAATATTTGACGATGGCGACATTGACGGCTCGGTCCGGGCCTTTCCAGATCTGGAAACAGATCTTTCTGGCCTTATAGCGGTGAAGCGAGGCCAAGGCAAAAACTTATCTTCCGGATCTTTTGGTGATGCACCCGGGGTGCCCACGCCGTATAGCGGTTCGCAGGTGATAGTTAGTACTGGTGCGGTAGGAACCGGATTTATACGACTCAATGCCAATCCAAATGATGCAGCCACGCCATACATTGACATTGTTGAACGATATGGAACCGCTGTTAATCAGGTAACGCTAAAAGCGCGATTAGGAGATCTGTCAGGCCTAGCCGGCACCGCCATGGTACATCAAGAGTCAGACCCAGGGTTTGGACTAGCAACTGACAATGTGTATCTACAAGGAGCAATCATTGCAACATCCGGTGAAATAGGCGGATTCACAATTGCTAACAGTTATCTAGCAGACTCAGCGACCAACGGTTCTACGTTTCAAGTGAACGGAGCCGCCACGGACGATCAAGATCTTATCTCCTCAGAAAAATTCACGTTAAAGGCCAACGGTAATATAACTGCATCAAATGCATTGTTTAGTGGTAATGTAACAGCAGTAAACTTTAGTAAACAACAAGTAACAGTTACAAATGCTAATTCTGGATCATATTTTCAACCTAATGGTGCTGGCATAAATCTAGTTTTCAATGGAAGCTTAGGTGGCGACAAAATAATGGTCATGACCATTGCATGTGCAACT
>SXGQ01246738.1_pt1 | contig 24318 bp, 20 predicted proteins | sample 3178371 | NCBI WGS metagenome assembly SXGQ01 (sample SAMN11356859, study PRJNA531348) | freshwater metagenome | isolation source: freshwater sample F1-20 | place: China: Fuxian Lake, Yuxi | collected 2017-12-25 | reverse complement strand
GCTGCTGGCACGATCAGAAACCTTACGATGAATCACGCTACCTCGCCTCCCTGCGTCGACACGGCTCCACCCTCACCCCGGCCCTACAAAAAAACGCCTAAAAATCCTTGACCGGACCACCTCAGCTTTTGCCCTACGGCGAACCGGTGGCAGTAATTTTTTCGCGGAGGTGGGTGGTGCGGGTCTTCGATTCGGCGTTGCGGACGGCCATGGCGTAGGCGGCGGGTTCGCCGACGATGAAGACTTTTTTCCGGCCGCGGGTGATGGCGGTGTAGATCAGGTTTCGCTGGAGCATCATGAAATGCGCTTTGAGCAGAGGGATGATGACGACGGGGTATTCGCTGCCCTGCGATTTGTGGATGCTCACGGTGTAGGCGAGGGCGAGGTCGCCGAATTCGCCGCGCTCGAAGGTGTGGACGTCGCCGTCGAAATCGGCGACGAAGGTGCCGGCCTCGGCATCGATGGATTTGATGACGCCGATGTCGCCGTTGAAGAGGTTTTTGTCGTAGTTGTTGCGGAGCTGGATGAGCTTGTCGCCGGCACGGAATTCGCCGGCGGGCGTGCGGAGCGCGCGGGCTTGGGGCGGTTGGGGGTTGAGCGCGGCTTGGAGCTGGACGTTGAAATTGCCGACGCCGGCGACGCCTTTGTGCATCGGCGCAAGAACCTGCACGTCGCGGATCGGGTGCGGCCATTTCAGTTTTTGCGGGATGAACGTGGTGACGAGCTCGAGGGTTTTGCGCACGCAGTCTTCGGCGTTCTCGGCGACGATGAAGGTGAGGTCGGCCCAGACTTGCGTGGCGGAGACCTCGTTCACGGCGGGTGGCAGCGACGGGTCGCCGGCGTTGATGGCGTGGGCAGTAGTGACGATCTGGCTCTGGCCTTGCTGGCGGTAGATGACACTGAGCCGCGTCACCGCGGGCGGTGACGCGGCGGTTGAGAGTTGAGCGTTGAGGGTTGAGAGACCGGAGTCGGAGGTGGCGATCAGGTCTTTGAGGACGTTGCCGGCGCCGACGCTGGGGAGTTGGTCGGTGTCGCCGACGAGCAGGAGATGGGCGCGCGACGGGACGGCCTGGAGGAGGGCGGAGGCGAGGCGGTTGTCGAGCATCGAGGCCTCGTCGACGATGAGGAAATCGGTGGCGAGGGGTGCGGACTCGTTGGCGACGAAGCCGCCGCCGGCGGGGTCGTATTTGAGCAGGCGGTGAATCGTCGTCGCGAAGCCGCCGGTGGTCTGGGCAAGGCGTTGCGCGGCGCGGCCGGTGGGCGCGGCGAGATGGACGCGGACTTTCTTGGCTTTCAGGATTTCAACGAGGGCGCGGAGGATCGTGGTTTTTCCCGTTCCAGGTCCGCCGGTGAGGATCGTGAACTTGTGGGTGAGGGCGTTTTTGACGGCGGTGCGCTGGAGTTCGTGGAAGGTGAAGCCGGCTTTGTCTTCGGCCCATTTGACGGCGGCGTCGGTCTTGATGGGCGGGAGGGCGCTGCTGACGCGGCCGAGGCGGGCGATGGCGGCGGCGATTTTTTGTTCGGCGTGGTCGTGGTGCGGAAGCTGGATGAGGGCGGAGCCGGGAAGGGGCGTGGATGAAGCCGGGCTCGGTGAGCCCGGACCGGGGGCAGCGACCCCGGCTACAACGGGCCAGTGGCGGGACAGAGTTTTGGCCGTGACGAGGGCGTCGATGCGGGCGGCGATGTGATCGCCGCTGGTTTCGAGCATCGTGGCGGCGTAGTCTTGGAGATCGGCTTCGCGGTAGGCGGTGTGGCCTTCGTCTTGGAGCGTCTCGAGGGCGTAGATGAGGCCGGCGTCGAGGCGGGGCGGGGCGTCATTGGCGAAGCCGAGGTTGATGGCGATGCGGTCGGCGGTCTTGAAGCCGATGCCGTCGATCTCACGGGCGACGCGGTAGGGTTGCTCAAGGAGGATGGGCTTGGCCTGGGCGCCGTAGCGCTCGACGAGTTTCACGCACTGGCTGGGCGTAACGCCGTAGGTCTGGAGGAAAATGTAGAGTTCGCGCTCCGTGCGTTTGGCGTCCCAAGCGGCTTTAATGGCGGTGGCGCGTTTGGGGCCGATGCCGGGGACGTCGCGGAGTTTGCCGGACTCTTCGGAGAGGACGCGGAAGGTGTCGGTGCCGAGGGCGTCGACGATCTTGTTGGCGTAGGCTTTGCCGATGCCGGGGACGAGGCCGCTGCCGAGGTATTTGCGGATGCCGTAGACGCTGGCGGGGAGCTCGCTTTTGAAAGCGGCGATTTTGAACTGGGCGCCGTGCTGGCTGTGCTGCGTCCACTCGCCGGTGAGGTGGAGCGTCTCGCCGCATTCGACGCTGGGGAGGGCGCCGACGATGGTGACTTTTTCAATTTTCTCGTCGGAGGAGGCCGGGGTTTTTATGGCCGCGGGGCGCGTGTCGGGGCGAAACTCCGCGATGGTGTAATGGTTTTCCTCGTTGTGGAAAATGATGCGTTCGAGGACGCCGGTGAGGATGGCGCTGGGGGCGGGCGGAGGCACGGCGGATGGGACCGATCAGGCGGATTGCCAGTCTTCGACTTTGAGGCCGGGGACGCGGGAGAATTCGCGGTGGTTGTGCGTGACAATGGTCGCACCGAGGCGGAGGGCTTGGGCGGCGATGAGGGCGTCCATGGTGCCGATTATTTCACCGCGACGCTCCAAGTCTGCACGGAGGCGACCGTAGCGGAGCGAATCTTCGGCGCCGAAGGGTTCTACGGCGACGTTGCCGAGCAAGCCGTCGATCCGGGATCGGTGGCGGGCGAAGCCCGATTTGGCGGCCCCGTATTCGAGTTCGGCGAGGACCAAGATCGAGAGGCGCAGGTGGGGAAAGGCGGCCGCGAATTTCTGGGCAAGCCCGGCGTCCCGCTGCTGGAAGTAGGCGGAGACGACGTTGGTATCGGGCAGGAAGATCATCAGTCGGCGAAATTTCTCGGTGAATCGGGCGCGGTATGGCGGGGGACGTCGGGGAAATCCGGGCAAGAGCCGGCGAGCTTCATAAAGCGGGCGCGGCGCTCTTCGAGATCGTCGTGAGGCGTGATGAGCACGCCCTTGGCGGTGCGGCGGAGGATGACGGTTTTGCCGGGGAAGCGGAATTCCTTCGGCAGGCGCACGGCTTGGGAGCCGCCGGTGGAGAAGAGTTTGGCGGTTTTGGTCATCGTGTAGCTACGGTGTAGGCATGAGCGGGGGCGTCAAGGGGGGCGGAAAGCGGAGGGTTGCGCGGACCGCGGCGGCACCCACGCTGCGCCCCATGCAATCCATCGTGCCCAGTTCGTTTTTGGAGGTGATTCAGTTGGCGATCACGCCGGTGATTTTGTTGAGCGGCGTCGGTGGGCTCATGATCACGCTCACCAACCGCATGGCGCGCGTCGTGGATCGCACGCGGGCGTTGGCAGGGCAGGTCCGCACGGCGGCGGCGGATGCGAGTGACGAGCGGGTCCACTTGGAGTCGCAGCTCGAGATTTTGTGGCGCCGGGCGCGGCTCGTCCAACGGGCGGTGATGTGCGCCGGGTTGAGCATGCTGCTGGCGTGCGTGCTCGTGATGGTGATTTTCGTGGACGCGGTGATGGAGCGGGAATTCGCGGTCGAGATGGTCGTGATTTTCGTCGCGAGCATTCTTTGCCTGATCGCGGCGCTCGCGGCGTTTCTGCGCGACATCGTGGTGTCGTTGCGCGCCCTGAAACTGGAAGTCGTGAGGGTGCGCGGGATCAGTCGCTGAAGGCGGCGTGGTCTTTCGGCCTATCGCCCGCAAGCGGGCTCCTACAAGGGTGTCTCTCTAGGATTCCCCGAGGGCGGCTTGAAGCGTGGGGAGGTCGGAAAAGACGCGGGTGGCGCCGGCGACGGTGAGCTCGGCGGCGGTATGCGTGCCGGTGGTGACGGCCCAGCAGGGAAAGCCGGCATTGAGCGCGGCCTGCACATCGAAGGGCGAGTCTCCGACCATGAGCGTGGTCGCGGCTTCGGCGTGGAGTTGGGCGAGGAGGTGTGCGGTGAAAGCGGGGTCGGGCTTGAGCCAAGCGGTGTCTTGGGCGCCGAGGTTGGCATGCAATAACGGAGAAAACCCGAGGTGGTCGGCGATCAGGCGGGAGGAGGGGCCGTGTTTGTTGGTGAAGATCGCGAGTTGGGCGCCGCGGGCGTGGAGCGCGCGCAGGAGATCGAGGGCGCCGGGGAGGGCGGCGACGTCCTGAAGCATGGTGGCGTTCCAATAAGGGCGGTAGATCGCGACGGCGGCGGCGACTTGGTCGGGGCGGACGAAGTTGAGCATCGCGTTTTCGAGGCCACCGCCGACGGCCGCGCGAACTTGGGCGAGGGTGGGGGCGGGGAGGCCGAGCTGGGGCAGGGTGTGCGCGTAGGCGCGGTGGATCGCGGCGAAGTGGTCGATGAGCGTGCCATCGAGATCGAAGAGGAAGGTGCGGAACGGCATGAAGGAGGAAAGGTTGGCGGGGGTGACCGTCTGGACGCACGGAAATTTTCGGGCGGAGTTCTTTTTGGGGTTTGGCTTTGGCGGGCGAGCGTTACAACCGGGGGAGATGTCCGACGTCACCGAGCAACTTCCGCCGCGAGTATCCGTGCGGACGCACGCGGACGGACTCGAGGTGGCGTTGAGCGGGGTGTGGCGGATCACCGACGCAAGGCCGAGTTGGTCGGAACTGGTGGGCGCGAACCCACCGCGCCGGGTGAGTGTGCAGATGGAGGCGGTGGAAAAATGGGATTCGTCGCTGTTGTTGTTTGTTTTTGAGCTGCAGGAGGCGTGTCGGACGGCCGGGGTCGATTGTGACGTGTCGGCGATGCCGGCGAAGGTGCGGACGCTGTTGGGGCAGTTAGCGGTGTCGCACAATTCGAGCGTCCCGTTAGACCGGACGGAGAGTTTTCTGACCGGGGTGGGCAATGCGACGGTGGACGCGTGGTCGAAGGCGAAGGAGATCATGCAATTCGTCGGTGAGTGCGTGCTCAGCGGGGTGCGGCTGGTGCGGCTGCCGCACAAGTTTCGTTGGAAAGACTGCGTGGACGAGATGCAGCAGTGCGGGGCGATGTCGCTGCCGATCGTGAGCCTGATCAGTTTCCTCGTGGGTGTGATCATGGCGTATCAGGCGGCGGTGCAGCTGCGGCAATTTGGGGCGGATATTTACGTGGCGGATCTGGTGGGTTTGGCGGTGGTGCGAGAAATGGGGCCGATGATGGCGGCGATCGTCTTGGCCGGGCGCACCGGGGCGGCGTTTGCGGCGACGCTCGGCAACATGAAGGCGAATGAGGAAATCGACGCGTTGTCCGCGCTGGGGATTTCGCCGGTGGATTTTTTGGTGATGCCGCGGATCGTGGCGCTGGGGCTGATGATGCCGTTGCTCGCGCTCTATGCGAACGGCGTGGGCATCATGGGCGGTATGGTGGTGGCCTCCATCATTCTGGAAATTCCGCCCACGGCGTATTGGATCGAGACGCAGAGCATCGTGGATTTGTCGGACGTCGGCACGGGGCTGTTCAAGGCGCTGACGTTTGGTTTGCTGATCGGGCTCTCGGGCTGCTTGCGGGGCTTGCAGGCGGAGCGGAGCGCAATGGGCGTGGGCCGGGCGGCAACCTCGGCGGTGGTGACGGCGATTTTGCTGATCATCGTGGCGAACACGTTTTTCGCGGTGGCGTTTAACATTCTCGGCGTCTGACCCATGCCGACGAACGAAGCCCAACTGCTAGGTCCGGCCGTCGAAGTGACGGGGCTGGAGTGCGGCTACGATGATAAGGTGATCTTGAAGGACGTCTCGTTCACGGTGGCGCGCGGGGAGATTTTCTTTGTCATCGGCGGCTCGGGCTGCGGGAAGAGCACGCTGTTGCGGCACATGGTGGGATTGAATCCGCCCAGGAAGGGCGAGGTGAGGTTTCTGGGCGCGCCCTTTTCGGCGGCGGACGCGGCGACGCGGCGGGCGCAGCAGAAAAACTTTGGACTGCTTTTTCAAAGCGGGGCGCTTTGGAGCTCGCTGACGTTGCGGCAGAATGTGGCGCTGCCGCTCGAAGAATACACGACGCTCAACCGCCGCGAGATCTCGGAGCTGGCGGCGTTGAAGCTCGGGCAAGTGGGGCTGGCCGGTTATGAGGACTATTTTCCGGCGGAGATTTCGGGCGGGATGAAGAAGCGCGCGGGATTGGCGCGGGCGCTGGCCCTGGATCCGGCCATCTTGTTTTTCGACGAACCGTCGGCGGGTTTGGACCCGGTGACCTCGCGGAAGTTGGACGAGCTGATCGTCGAGATCCGCGAGTTGTTTGGCACGACGATCGTGGTGGTGTCGCACGAACTGGCCTCGATTTACGATATCGCCGACCGGGTGATCATGTTGGAGAAGCAGGCGCAAGGGATTGTGGCGGAAGGCGCCCCGAAAGCGCTGGCGACGACGAGCAACGATCCACGGGTGAAGGAGTTTCTCACGCGCGGCACGGGGAGGATTCCGCACCTATGAAACATCGGGTAAAGTGCGAGTCGGGGAGCGATGTGAAATTCCCGGATGTTGTCTGCTTCCTGCTGTCCTTTTAATCGTTTCTCTCTCAATACCCTCCTTGTGAAAACCAAGGTCAGTCCAGCGATTGTCGGAGCGTTTGCGTTGGGTGCGTTTGCGCTCGGCGTGATCGCGTTGTTGGCGTTTGGCGGGGTGAACCTCTTTTCGAAGCCGCAGCGCTTCGTGGTGTATTTTGACGAATCGATCCACGGCCTTGATCTGGGGTCGCCGGTGAAGTTGCGCGGCGTGCGGGTGGGCCGCGTGGCGGATCTGGTCGTGCGCTACGATCGGGCGAAGAACCGCTCGGTTGTGGTGGTGACGTGCGAGTTCAGTCGCAATACGCTCACGAACAGCTCGGGCGCGGTGATTGACGTGGCGGACCGGGGCGAATTGCAGACCCTGATTGACCAAGGGCTGCGGGCGCAGTTGGGCGTGCAAGGGCTCGCGACGGGCCTCCTGTTCGTGGAGCTCAATTTTGTGAATCCCAAGGAGTATCCGGCCGACAATCGAATGATCGAGGTGAGGTATGCGGTCGTGCCGGCGATGCCCTCGGCGATCTCGGAGTTTCAAGCCAGCGCGAGTGAGATTCTTTCCAAGATCAGACGCATTGATTTCGAAGGTTTGACGGGCGAGTTGAAGTTGTTGCTCGGCGACTCGCGGAAGCAGGTGGCCGGGTTGGACCTGAAGGGCGTGAGCGCGCAGTGGCAGCGCACGGGGGCTGCGATCGAGACGCTCGTGGCCTCACCCGAAATCAAGCAGACTTTTGTAACGCTCAACGCGACGTTGGTCGATCTGAGGGCGACGTTGGCCAAGCTTGACGGACAGGTGGCGGCGACTGGAACCGACGTGCAGGCGACGCTCGCCCAGACTCAGGCGACGCTCCAGAATTTCAGCGCGACGGCGACCACGCTGCGGAATTTCATCAACGCGCAGCAAGGGCTGGGCGAAGGGGCGGGTGAGGCGTTTGGCAAGCTGGCCGAGGCGGCGGATGCGGTGCAGCGCTTGGCGGACTTCCTTGAGCGCAATCCGAACGCCCTGCTCACCGGGAAAAAAGCACCGCGCTGAACGCCGGCGGATTTTTGACACGCAACCACGAGACTTTCCTGCCACCCAAAATGAACGCTGTTCCATCATCAGGCCGGTTGACCGCACGGGGCGCGATCGGGATCGGACTGGTCGCGGTGATGCTCTTCGCCGCAGGCTGTAATCTCATTCCGTCGCCCACCCCGGATTCGACCCGTTATTACGTCCTTGCGGGGCCGGCGTTGGGAGCGGCGGGCGTGCAACCGGTGACGGGCGTGCTGCGCCTCGGCCTGCGAAATGTGGAAGTGGCGCCTTATTTGAAGAAAGGTTCGTTGGTCGTGCGCACGGGTGAAAACGAAGTGCGCTTCCCCGACGAGGCGCGCTGGGGCGATCCGCTGGAGCGGGAGATTTTGAGTTCGCTGCGCGGTCAATTGTTGGCGGCGCCCGCGGTGGGCCGGGTGTTTGTGCAGCCGTTTCCGTTCGACGAGCCGCGGGATTACGATGTGAGCGTGCGGGTGATCCGCTGCGAAGGCGTGGACCCGGCGGGTGGAGGCAAGGCCTCCGTGAGTTTCGCCGCGATGCTGGAAATCACGACGAGCGGAGCGGTGGGCGAGGTTGTGGCGCGCAAGCGTTTTGTCGCCCCGGAAGCGGCTTGGGACGGCAAAGATTTTGGCCGCTTGGCGGCGGAATTGAGCAACGCGGTGGCGGCGTTGAGTCAGGAAGTTGTGGCTTCTCTGCCGGCGAAGCCGTAGAGCGAGCGGGCGTTTTGGCGGGCGGCGGGACGGAGATGCGAGCGACGGTTTGATGCTGAAACGAAAAAGCCGACCGGCGGGTTAAGCGGGTCGGCTGCGGCGCGGGCGCGGAGGGCGGGTCGGAGACCGCGCCCTCCGTTCAGATCACTTCAGAGCGGCGGCGATGCGCTGGAGGGCGGATTCGACGTTGGCGCGGGAGTTGAAGGCGCTGATGCGCACGTGACCCTCGCCGCATTTGCCGAAGCCGGCACCGGGTGTGCAGACCACTTGGGCGTTGTTTAGCAGCAGATCGAAGAACTCCCAAGAGTCGCGACCGGTGTTGACCCAGATGTAGGGGGCGTTGTCGCCGCCGACGCAGCTGAGGCCGAGGTTTTTTACCGCGGTGCGGATGAGCGCGGCGTTGGCGAGGTAGAAGTCGGTCATGGCCTTCACCTGTGCTTTGCCCTCGGGGGTGTAAATGGCGGCGGCGGCCTTTTGGATAGGGTAGGCCACGCCGTTGAATTTCGTCGTGTGGCGGCGGTTCCAGAGGGCGTGCACCGAATGCGTCTGGCCGGCGAGATCGTAGGCGAGCAGCGATTTCGGCACGACGGTGTAGGCGCAACGTGTGCCGGTGAAGCCGGCGGTTTTGGAGAAACTGCGGAACTCGATGGCGACGTCGCGGGCGCCGGGAATCTCGTAAATCGAGTGCGGGATGGCGGGATCGCGGATGTAGGCCTCGTAGGCGGAGTCGAAGAGGATGATGGCCTTGTTGGCCTTCGCGTAGGCGACCCAAGCGACCAGTTGCTCGCGGGTGGCGACGGCGCCCGTGGGATTGTTGGGGAAGCAGAGGTAGATGAGGTCGGTCGCGGCCGACGGAATCGCGGGCACGTAGCCGTTGGCGGGGGTGCAATCGAGGTAGGTGATGCCGGCGTAGCGTCCCTCGACGTTGGGCCCGGTGCGGCCAGCCATGACGTTGGTGTCGATGTAAACGGGATAAACCGGATCGGGGATCGCGAGCTTCAATCCCTCGGTGGCGAAGATTTCCTGGATGTTGCCACAGTCGCATTTTGACCCGTCTGAGATGAAGATTTCGTCGGCCTCGATGGCGCAGCCCCGGGCGGCGTAATCGTGCTGGGCGACGGCTTCGCGGAGGAAGGCGTAGCCCTGCTCGGGGCCGTAGCCTTTAAAGGTGGCGCGCACGGCCATCTCGTCGGTCGCGGCGTGGAGGGCGGCGGTGCAGACGGCGGGGAGGGGTTCGGTGACGTCGCCGATGCCGAGGCGGATGACCGGTTTTTGAGGGTTGGCGGCGACGTAGGCACCGACGCGCTTGGCGATGTCGGCGAACAAGTAGGAGGCCTTGAGCTTGGTGTAGTTTTCGTTGATGCGAATCATGGGAGGGAGCGGTTTTGCGGTGTGAAAGGGATGGGAAAGGTGGCCGGTGATCGGCGAAAAACTTGAACAAACGCGGCGGGCCCGGTTTGTTCAAGCCCGACGTTGCCCCCAAACGATGTCGAACAATCACCCATGAAAAAGATCGAATCAGTGGCCGAGATGAGCGCAGTGGCGGCGGAACTCCGTGCGAGCGGCAAGACGGTGGCGCTGGTCCCGACTATGGGCGCGTTGCACGCGGGGCAAGAGGCGTTGATCCGGGCGGCCGCGGCCAAGGCGGACGTCGTGGTGGTGTCGATTTTTTTGAACCCGTTGCAATTCGGACCGAGTGAATTGGTGGAGCGATACCCGCGCTCACCGGTCGAGGATCTGGCGATGTGTGCGGCGGCCGGGGTGCAGTTTGTTTTTGCGCCACCCTTGGAGGTGATGTTCCCCCGCGGGCATGCGTCGTTCGTGAGTGAAGAGGGGACGAGCAAGCCCCTCTGCGGAGCGTCGCGGCCCGGGCATTTCCGCGGGGTGACGACGGTGATGGCGAAGCTGTTCAACATCATGCGGCCGAATTTCGTGTTCTTCGGTCAAAAGACGGCGCAGCGGGCGGCGGTGGTCCGGCGAATGGCGGACGAACTCAGTTTTGGCGTCGAGGTGATTTTGGTCCCGACCGTGCGCGATCTCGACGGCCTCGCGTGGGGCGTGCGTAACCGCGATTTTACCACCAGCCAGCGGCAGGAGGCTCTCGCGCTGAGCAAGGCGCTCAAGCGCGCCAAGGAAATGGCCGACGGCGGCGTGCGCAGCCCGGACCGCCTCATCGCCGAGGCGACCCACATTTTGGGCCAACATCGCCGGGTCCGCGTCATCTACGTCGCGATCGTGGACGGGCTCACGATGGAGACGATGCGCGAGGTCGTGCCGGGCAAGAGCATGCTGGCGATCTCGGCGTGGATCGACGAGGTCCGGCTGATCGATAACGTGGTGTTGTGAGTCGGGCCGCCGGGGGTTTTGCTGATTGGTAGATTTTGGTGGAATCTGCCAGAATCTCCCATTTGGCTAACGCTTCCCATGGCTAAACGTGCTGCTATATCGGCCGATCCCACCCCGCTTGAGCGGTTGTTGGCGTTGTCTCACAATCTCGGGCGTGAAGACCGCAAGCTGGCGATTCTTGGCGAGGGCAACACCTCGGCGAGGATCTCGGCCGACTCGTTTTTGGTGAAGGCGAGCGGATCGAATTTGGCTTCATTGACGGCCGGCGGAGTCACGGCCTGTCGCATTGAGCCTCTGGTTGCGCTGCTTGATGCCAAGGGTCTGGCGGACTCGGCGGTGGACGAGCGTTTGCTGTCCGCGCGCGTGGATCCGGCGAGCAAGAAGCCGTCGGTCGAGGCGATGTTTCACGCGTGGCTCCTCACTCTCCCCGGCGTGAACTTCGTCGGTCACACGCATCCGGTCGCGGTCAACGCCATCCTGTGCACGAAGCACGCGCGGACCTTTGCCACGCGCCGGATGTGCCCGGACGAGATCGTGTGCTGCGGGGCGGAGTTTGTTTTTGTGCCCTATGTCGATCCCGGCCTGAAACTCGCGCAAGCGATTCGCCGCGCCGTGCTCGCTTTCGTGCAACGCCTCGCCCGCCCGCCCCGCGTGATCGTGCTCGAGAACCACGGGCTGATTGCCCTCGGTGCGACGCCCGAGGCCGTGATGGCGGCGACGTTGATGGCGGTGAAGGCCGCCGAGATTTTCGCGGGCGCGGTCGCAGTGGGTTCACCCCAGTTTCTCTCCGGTGCCGTCGCCGCCCGTATCGCCGGTCGCCCCGACGAACTCTACCGCGAGAAAATGCTGGGGCTCCGTTAATTTCTGAAAAACTCAAACTCCATGAAATCCTACAAATTCGTTAACTTCTCCTGGGACGACGCCAAGGCCGCCGCCCTTGATCCGGTCGGTCGCCTCGTCTATCGCTCCAACATCCTCGGCAGCGACCAACGCATCACCAACACCGGCGGCGGCAACACCTCCTCGAAGATCGTCGAGAAAGACCCGCTCACCGGTCAGGCGACCGAGGTGCTTTGGGTCAAGGGTTCCGGCGGCGACCTGCGCACTAGCACGCGCGAGAATTTCTCCTCTCTCTATCAGCAGAAACTGCTCGATATGCAGAAGCTCTACGCCGCGCGGCCCGACAAGGGCCTGAAGGCGCCCGCCGAAGACGACATGGTCGGCATGCAGGCCCACGCGACGTTCAACTTGAACCCGCGCGCTTCCTCGATCGACACGCCGTTGCACAGCTTCATCCCGGCGAAGTTCGTCGATCATATGCACCCCAACGCGATCATCTCGATCGCAGCGTCGAAGCACTGCGAAAAGCTCACGCAGGAAATCTTCGGCGGCGAGATGGCCTACGTGCCGTGGATGCGCCCCGGTTTCGAACTCGGCCTCGCGATGCAGGCCATCGTGCAGAAGAACGCCGCCGTGAAATCCATCATGATGGGCCAGCACGGCTTCATCTCTTGGGATAACGAAGAAAAAGCCTGCTACACTTACACGCTCGACTGCATCGAGAAAGCCTCAGCCTTCATCGAAGCCAAATACCAGGCCAAGGGCGGCGACGCCGCAGCCTTTGGCGGCGCGAAATACGCCACGCTCACGCCCGAGCAGCGCCGCGCGACGTTCGCCGCGATCCTCCCGTGGTTCCGCGGTCAGGTTTCCAAAGCCAAGCGCTTCATCGGCACGGTGCAGGACGACGAGAAGATCCTGCGCTTTGTGAATTCGAAGGACGCCGCCCGCCTCGCCGAACTTGGCACGAGCTGCCCTGACCATTTCCTCCGCACCAAGATCAAGCCGCTCTACGTGGACTGGAATCCGCAAGCCGAGGACACCGCTGCGTTGAAGAAGAAACTCGCCGCCGGCCTCGAGGCCTACCGCGCCGACTACGCCGCCTACTACGCGAAGTGCAAACACGCCAACTCGCCCGCAATGCGCGATCCAAACCCGACCGTGGTGCTCATCCCCGGCGTCGGTATGATTGCTTGGGGCAAAGACAAGTCCGAGAGCCGCGTCACCGCCGAGTTCTACAACTGCGCGGTCGAAGTCATGCGCGGCGCCGAGGCGATCGATACTTATATTTCGCTTCCGCAACAGGAAGCCTTCGACATCGAATACTGGCTCTTGGAAGAGGCGAAGTTGAAGCGCATGCCCGCTGAGAAAGAACTCGCGCGCCAAGTCATCATCGTCGTCGGCGCCGGCTCCGGCATCGGCAAGGAGACCGCCCACCGCCTCGTCAAAGAAGGCGCGCACATCGTGTGCGTCGACATGAAGGTCGAGACGGCGCAGGCCACCGCCAAAGAGATCACCGATAAACACGGCCTCGGCATCGGCGTCGCCGGCACGGGGCTTTCCTCCTGCGGCCCGGCTCTCGGGCTCGCCGCCAACATCACCGACCGCGCGAGCGTGCGCGCGATGCTCGACGACGTCGCGCTGGCCTACGGCGGCTTCGACTCGATCTGCGTCACCGCCGGCGTGTTCTGGCCGAGCGATACGACCGGCCACATTCCCGACGACAAGTGGGCCTTCACCTTCGGCGTCAACGTCACCGGCAGCTACATCGTCGGCGACGAGGCGCTCAAGACCTGGAAACAGCAGGGCCTCAAGGGTCAGCTCGTCCTCACGACCTCGGCCAACGCCGCCGTCGCGAAGAAAGGCTCGCTCGCCTACGATTGCTCGAAGGCCGCCGCCAACCATCTCGTGCGTGAGCTCGCGATGGAGCTCGCGCCGCTCGTGCGCGTGAACGGCGTCGCCCCCGCGACCGTCGTGCAGGGCTCCGCGATGTTCCCGCGCGACCGCGTCATCGGCTCGCTCGCGAAATACAACATTCCTTACACCGACGACGAGGCGACCGATTCGCTCGTGAGCAAGTTGGCGCAATTCTACGCCGACCGCACGCTCACCAAGGCGCCCATCACGCCCGCCGACCAAGCCGAGGCGTATTTCCTCCTCGTCTCGCAGCGCCTCAGCAAGACCACCGGCCAGATCGTCACGGTCGACGGCGGCCTGCACGAAGCGTTCCTGCGGTGATTCGTTGAGGTGACGCGGATTGGAGCCTAGGGCGGGTCTCTGACCCGCCCTTTTTTGCGTTCCCAAGGCCGGTCTCTTGACCTGCGCGCGACGTCGACGCTGACTCGGTTTAGCCTCCAGCCCCGATGTTTGCCGCCCGTCTTTTCCGCCGGCTCGTTCTCTGCACGGCCGTAGTTTGCCTCGTTCCGCCGAGCCTGCTCGCTGCGCTCGGCGTGAGCTCGTTGTTTCCCGCCAACGCCGCTACCGGCGTGTGCATCGACACACCGCTCCGGGTGACCTTCGACGCGGTGCCCACGGTCGGCACCTCCGGTCGCATCATTGTGACCAACTCCGGCGGCACTGTGGTTGATACGATCGACCTCTCGTCTGCCACGCAGACGCGCACGATCGGCGGCACGGTTTACAACTACCGACCGGTGATCGTCGCCGGGAATACCGCGATTATTACGTTGCGCACCGCGGTGCTCGCCTACGGCCAGACCTATCGCGTGACGGTCGAGGGCGAGGCGCTGCGCGACACTTCCGGCTCGGCGTTTGCCGGCATCAGTGCGGGCGCCTGGAGTTTTTCGACGAAGTCCGCCGGGCCCGCCGCCGGCACGAGCAGCCTCACGGTGGCCGCCGATGGCACGGGTGACTTCGCGAGCGTGCAGGGCGCGTTCGACTTTGTGCCGGTGAACAATTCGAAGCCCGTCTTGATCAATCTCCGCAATGGCACCTACCACGAGATTCTCCTGCTGCGGAACCGTCCATTCGTCACGCTGCGCGGCGAAGACCGCCGCCAGACGGTCATCACCTACGCCAACAACGCCAATTTCAACGCCGGCAACAATCGAGCCATGGTCGGAATCGACTCGAACGACTTCACGCTCGAGCGCCTTACCCTCCGCAACAGCACGCCCATCGGCGGTTCCCAAGCCGAGGCGCTGCGCACGAACAGCACGCGCTGCTTCGTGAGCAACTGCGACTTCTCCAGCTATCAGGATACCTTGCTGATCAACGGCGCGGTTTATTTCTCCAACTGCTACATCGAAGGCGATGTCGATTTTATCTGGGGCAGCGGGGTCGCGTATTTCTACCGCTGTGAAACGCGCGCGCTGCGCCGCGGCTACAACGTCCAGTCCCGCAGCACGGCCGGCAGATACGGGTTCATCTTTGTCGAGTGCGCGGTGACCGCCGCCGACGGCGTGACCAACCACGTGCTCGCGCGCACCGACACCACTTCGTTTCCCAACTGCGAAGTAGTTTTCCTCGATTGCGTGCTCGGCCCTCACCTCACCGCGGCCGGCTGGCTCGTCACGGGGACCGGCGGCACTGCCGGTCTGCGCTTCCTTGAATACCGCAGCAAGAACCTCGTCGGCGCGCTGATCGATACGAGCCAACGCGCGGTCGGCTCGCGCCAGATGACCGACGCCGAAGCTGAATTTTACCGCGTGCCGGCCAACGTTCTTGGCGGCTGGGCCCCGCCCGTTTCGACGGACACGAGCTCACCCGCGGGCCTCGTGACCGCGTCTCCCGCCGGTTCGAGCACGCGTCTCGTCAGTCTCGCGGTGCGCTCCTTTGCGGGCGCGGGGGAGCAGACTCTCATAGCCGGTTTCGGGCTCTCCGGCACGGGCACGAAAGACGTACTCATCCGCGGCATAGGCCCAACGCTCGCCGAGTTCGGAGTGCCCGGCGTGCTCGCCGATCCGAGCCTGAAGTTGCAGCAGGGGGCGGTGGTCTTGGCCGAGAACGACAACTGGGGCAACGCACCTGCTTTGCTGGCGGCCTCGCAGTCGGTCGGGGCGTTTGCGCTCGCGGCTACCGCGAAGGATGCCGCGCTTCTCGCCGGGGTTGGCGCGACCAGCTACTCCGCGCAGATCAACAGCGCGGACACGGGCGTGGCCCTCATCGAGGTCTATGATGCGGCGACCGCGAATCGGAATCTTGGGCTGGCAAGTCTCTCCGCACGCACGGTCCTCGCTGCGGACGACGTCTTGATCGCGGGCTTTGTTCTTAGTGGCACGGGGAATCGCCTCGTGCTGATTCGTGGCGTCGGACCGACGCTCACCGAGTTTGGCGTCGGCGGCGTTCTCACCAATCCGCGGATCGAAGTGTTTGGCGCTTCGGGGAAGATCTACGAAAATGACGACTGGACGGCGGAGATCAGGTCGGTCGTCGCGCGGGTCGGCGCATTCACGTTGCCGGCGGGAAGCAAGGATGCGGCGCTGCTGGTGTCACTCGCGCCCGGCAGCTACAGCGTGCATGTGCGCGGACCGGCCGGCGTCGGCGGAGTGGTGCTCGTCGAGCTCTACGACGTGCCGTGAGGCAAGATTTCGGCGCGGCAATCTGACCGAGTTCGGGGCTAGCAGGCGCCCGTTGAGGCTTTGCATTTTCGGCCGCCAAGACCGTCAACAAACGCAGCCGGGGAGGACCGGCGCCAGCACGCCACGGAGGCAAGTTGTCCGTGCCAGATTCAGAGGTGCGGCGCGTAAACGGTCTGCTTGAGATTCGCGGCGAGGTGGCGGCGGAAGGTGGGGAGGTCTTTGACGGCTTTGAGCGCGATGAGCTGGCTCGCGAGGTTGCCGACGGCGGTGCCTTCGAGGGCGAAGGACACGACCGGGAGGCCGGCGGCGTCGGCGGTGGCTTGGCAGAGCAGGCGGTTTTTGGAACCGCCGCCGACGATGAGGATGCGCTTAAATTTCTTGCCGGCCATTTTTTCGAAGGCGCGCATGGCGTCGGCGTGGCCGCGGCCGAGGGAGTCGCAGATGAGGCGGGTGTAGGCGGCGAGGTTCTTGGGCGCGGCGAGTTTCCGGCGTTTCAGTTGGGCGTCGATCGCGGCCTTCATCGAAGCCGGATTGGTGAACGCGGGGTCGGTGACGTCGAGCAGGGCGGCGGGCGCGGGGAGTTTTTCGGCGGCGGTGATGAGGGCGGCCCAGGCTTTGTCATCGGACGGGCGCGAGGCGAAGTCCTTCATCGTGCCTTCGAGGAGCCAGAGGCCGATGACATTGGTGAGCGGCCGATAGCGGCCGTCGCCAATGCGCTCGTTGGAGATACGGGCGGCGAGAGCTTCGGCGCCCAGGATAGGTTTATCGCTTTCGAAGCCGACGAGGGACCACGTGCCGGAGCTGAGGAAGAGATCGGTCCCGTCGGGCGACGCGGGCATCGCATCGTAGGCGGCGGCGGTGTCGTGGCCGGGGACGGCGACGACTTGCACGCCGGCGAGCTCGGGGAAGTTTTTCACCGCGCCGAGGCGGGTGCCGGATTTAATCGGCTTGGAGAACCACTGGGGCGGAAGGCGAAAGTGCTTCAGCGCGGCGGGCGACCAGTCGGTGGAGTGGACATCGAGGAGCTGGCTCGTGCTGGCGACGGTGAGTTCGTTCTCCATGCGGCCGGAGAGAAGGAAATTAAAATAGTCGGGCAGAAAGAGGCAGCGCGTCGCGAGGTCGGTGATGGCAGGGCAGCTGGCGACGGTTTCTTCGAGGTGGAGCGAGGAGTTGTAGAAAACGTTGGGGATGCCGGTGGCGGCGTAGATGCGGGCAAGAGCGGCGCGGGTGTTGGCGAGGCGTTTGAGGCCGGGCTGCGAGCGGGCGTCACGGTACGCGTGGACGGGGAAGACCAGACGACCGGCGTCATTGACGAGAGCGAAATCGACGCCCCACACATCGACGCCGACAGAGGCGAGTTTCGCGCCGCGGGGGAGGGCGGCGACGGCTTTGCGCAGGCCGGTTTGGGCCTCGCGCCAAAGCGTGCCGAGGTCCCAGTAATCGTGGCCCGCGAGGGTGCGGAAGGTGTTGGGGAAGCGGTGAACTTCGTTGAGCGTAAGTTTGTTTTTCGACCAAGAGCCGAGGATAACGCGGCCACTGGTGGCGCCGAAATCGACGGCGGCGGTGTAGATCGTGGAAGACATGGTGAGGATTCGGAAAGGGCCCACGGAATACACGGAAGACACGGAAACCGGAGGGGATTTTCTTCCGTGTATTCCGTGTGTTCCGCGGGCGAAAAACTAAGCGAGGCCGAGGATTTTTTCGGCTCGGTCGCTGTGGGTTTTGAAGAAGGCGGCGTGTTCGGGGAGTTTGATGTCCACGTCGTGGGTGGGAATCATTTCTTTCAGGCGCGCGCGGCCTTCGGTGGACGAAATCAAGTCGGGGAAACACTGCTTGATGACGTCGAGCACGATGTGGACGCAGACCGAGGCGCCGGGCGACGCGCCGAGGAGGGCCGAGATCGTGCGTTCGGGATTGGTGATGACCTCGGTGCCGTAGTGGACGATGCCGGCTTCGCCGTCGGTCTTCTTGATCGCCTGCACGCGGATGCCGGCGTCGATGAGTTTCCAGTCGGAGGCGTTGGCGGTCGGATAGAAAATGCGGAGGATCTTCATGCGGTCGGCCATGCTCTGGGTGCCCTGTTGCACGAGGTAGCGCACGAGACCGAGATTGCTCGCGCCGATTTTCAGGAGCGTGGTGAGGTTATGCGGCTTCACGGAGCCGGGGAGGTCGAACACGCTGCCCTGGCGGTGGAGGAACTTCGTGGTCCACGCGGCGAACGGGCCGAAGAGCAGGGTCTTTTTGCCGTCGAGCAGGCGGGAATCGAGATGGGGCACGGCCATCGTGGGCGCGGTGTCGAGGTTTTGCCCGTAGACTTTGGCGTGGTGGCGGGCGACGATCTTGGGGTCGTCGCAGACGAGCCACTGGCCGCCGATGGGGAAACCGCCGAGCCCGCGGGCTTCGGCGATGCCGGATTTTTGGAGCAGATGGAGACTGCCGCCGCCGGCGCCGACGAAGACAAATTTGGCTCGGTTCTGGCGAAGCTGGCCGGTGGCGAGGTCTTGGATGCTCACGTCCCAACCGGTGGCGGTTTTGGTGAGGTCGACGACGCGATGGTGGGAGGCGATGCCGCAGCCCTCTTGGCGGGCGAGCCAGCCGAGGAGTTTGCGGGAAAGATTGCCAAAATTTACGTCGGTGCCGCAGTCCATTTTGGTCGCGGCGATGGGACCTTCGGCGCGTCCCTCAGTGAGGAGGGGCGCCCATGAACCGATCGTCGCGCGGTCGGTGCTAAACTCGATGCCCTTGAAAAAATGGTGCGCGGCCAGTCCGGCATGGCGGGCTTTGAGGTAGGCGACCTGGGCCTCGCCGTGCACGAAGCTGAGGTGTTGCACAGGATTGATGAACTCCGTCGGCCGGTCGATCATGCCGGAGGCCAGCGCGTAGCTCCAAAACTGTTTCGTGCGCTCAAACTGCTCGAAGATCTTGATGGCGTTGGCGACGTTGACGGTGCCGTCGGCTTCTTGGTGCGGGGTGTAGCTGAGTTCACAGATGCCGGCGTGACCGGTGCCGGCGTTGTTCCAGCCATGGGAACTTTCTTGGGCGAGATCGGACGTGACCTCGTAGACTTGGATTTTGAGGGTCGGCTGGAGGCGCTTGAGCAGCGCGGCGAGGTTGGCCGACATGACGCCGGAGCCGACCAAAATGATATCCGGGTTCTCGATGTGCGTGGAATAATTCATGAAAATGACTGTGGGAAAATATCGCCCGGAGCGGACCGTTGGCCAGAGGAATGTCGGCGCGTTTTTTCGCCCGCCGCCCCGGGCGGAAAACGCTCTCGCGCGGTGGTGCCGGCAGGACGCCGGATGTCAGTTTTGTGCGGAAGGGACCGCGCCCGGAGGTGAACAAGGGCCGGGTCGGGAGAAAGGAAAAAAGAAACGCCCGCCGCCGGCGCCGTGAACTGGGTTGCGGCAGGGCGCGCAGTTGGGGATTGAAGCGGAGAAAGCGGTGCCTAGACCCGAGACACCCTATGAAAAACCTCCTCTGCTTCCTTGTGGTGTTTCCCTTCGCGGTGTTTGCCGCTGCGCCCAGTCCGCTGCCAACCGTGGGAACGGTTGAGCGGCTCGATCCGGCGTTCGATGCGCTGATCGCGGCCGATGCGAAGCTCGAAAAACTCGCCGAAGGGTTCAAGTGGTCCGAGGGGCCGGTTTGGTATGAGGGGGCGATCGTGTTTTCGGATGTGCCGCAGAACATCGCGTATCGCTGGAAGGAAGGCATGACCTCCGCCGAGGTGTTTTTGAAGCCGAGCGGACTGTTGAATCCGACGCCGGGATTTCGCGAGCAAGGCAGCAACGGTCTCGCGCTCGACCTGAAGGGCAAATTGTTGCTCTGCCAGCACGGGGAACGGCAGGTGGCGCGCTATGAAAACGGCAAATTTACGCCGCTCGCGACGCGCTTTGACGGCAAACGCTTTAACAGCCCCAACGACCTCGCCCTGCGGCGTAACGGCGATATCTATTTTACGGATCCCTCTTACGGTTTGGAAAAAGGGAATGATTCGCCGCTGAAGGAACTGCCGTTCAACGGAGTCTTTCGTCTCACCCCGGACGGCAAAGTCACGCTGCTGACGAAGAGCATTAATTTTCCCAACGGCATCGCCTTCTCGCCCGACGAGAAGGTGCTCTACGTCGCGGTCAGCGACGGCAAAGCGCCGCGGATCATGGCCTATGATGTCACAGCGGACGGCGGGATCGCGGGCGAGCGGGTATTTTTCGATGCGCTGCCGCTGAAGACTGCCGGCGGTAAGGGCTCGTGCGACGGGCTCAAGATCGATCGCGCCGGCAATCTCTGGGCGACGGGTCCGGGCGGCGTGCTGGTGATTTCGCCGGCGGGCAAACATCTCGGTACACTCGCGACGGGCGTGTCCACGGCCAACTGCGGTTGGGGCGACGACGGCAGCACGCTCTACATTACTGCGAATAACATGCTGCTGCGCGTGAAGACGAAGACCAAGGGCGCGGGCTGGTGAGGCTGGGTCGGCTGTGGGCGCAGCCTCACGCCGCGACCGATCGACGGAATCGCGGCTTAAAGCCGCTCCTGCAGTCCCATTTGTTGGAGTCGGGAGAGTGGAAATAATCGACGGCAGGGTCATCGGCAACCGGGAGGTAACGCACCTCGTCGGAGCCGGTGTTGGTCGATTACGTTCGGAGCCAAGAAAGGAGCGGAGTGTGATGGGGCTCGGGCGCGGGCTTTAACGCCAAGTTTTCTGCCACGCAGTGAACTCTGCGGGGCGCACGCGGTAGCGCGCGAAGTTGCCCTCGTGCAGGCTCGTGAGCTCGGTCTCGGCGAGGGTGGCGAAGTGGGCGCGCTCGCCTGGCTCGGGCAGTTTGGCGGCCTCGCGCCGGATGAAGGCGGAGGCGGCCGGCTTGTCCCAGCCCTGGCGCACGACGTCTCCCACGACCTGCTTCAGCCGGTCGCGGAGGAAGAAAACTAAAAATCAGCGAAATCGCGCCACGATAAGCAATGTTGTGGCGCGAAAGCGAAATCGCGCCACTCGCTCACACTCGCGGCTGCAAGAGGGTGAGATGAAGGAAGCGACTTACAGCCCGGCGATTTCCCAGCCCTTACGATACGTGCGGCGGACGTGGGCATTGGCGGCTTTTTCGTTTTCGAACTGGAGCTTGGCGGCGTTCCACTTGAGGTCGGTCTGCGGGAAGCGCACGGCGACGCTGCCGAGCAGCACGGCTTCGGTGAGCGGGCCGGAGTAGTCGAAGGGCGCGAGCGGCTTGGCGGGGCCGCCGACGATCGCTTCGGCCCAATCGCTCCAGTGATGCGAGCCGGCGATCTCGGGGATCTTGTAATCGGCGAACTTCGCTTCGGGGAAAAGTTTTGGCGTCGCGATATGCGGCACGAGCAGCACGCCCTCGGTGCCGATGATGATCGAACCCTGGTCGGGTTCGCCCTGACGCTTCGCTTTACCGGCGCGGCCGACGTCGTCGACGGTGGTCATCGTCGTGGCGTTCTTCGTGGCCACGAGCGCGCGGATCTCGGCGGGCGGACGTTGGTCGCCGTCATACCAAGTGACCGCGACGGTTTTTTCCGCGGTGAATTTCGTGCCGGGAAAAACGTAGCGGATGACCGCGTCGGTCGACCAATTCCACGCGTCGGGCGCGGCCCCCTCGGAGCGCACGGTGAGCGGAGCGGTGAGGGCGAGCGCCTCGAAGACCGGGTCAAAAATGTGGCAGCCCATGTCGCCAAACGTGCCGGTGCCGAAGTCCAGACGCTTGCGCCAGTTGCCGGGATGGAAATGGCCGGGAACATAGGGCCGGGTGGCGGCGTTGCCGAGCCAGTGGTCCCAGTTGAAATCGGCCGACGGCGGCGTGGTCGGGGCCGGCGGGGCGCCGAGATCGCCCCACTTCTTGCTGCTCCAGGTATGAACCTCCTTCACCTTGCCGATGGCGCCGCTCTGCACGATGGCGACGGCCTGCCGGTAAACTTTCTGCGAGTGAATCTGGATGCCCATCTGCGTGATGAGTTTCTTTTCGCGGGCGAGCTCGGTGAGGACGCGCGTCTCGTGGATGTCGTGGGCGAGGGGCTTTTGGCAGTAGACGTGTTTGCCGAGCTGCATCGCGGAGTAGGCGATGGGCGCGTGCATATGGTCGGGCGTGGAGACGTTGCAGGAGTCGAAGTTGTTGGCCTCTTTTTCGAGGAGCTGGCGCCAGTCCTGATAGACGCGCACCTCGGGAAAGCGGGTCTTCACGTCGGCGACACGGCCCAGATCGACATCGGCGACGGCGACGAGCTGCACGAAGGGATTGCTGGCGATCGCCTGGATGTCGGCCCACGCCATGCCGGAGGCGCCGAAGCTGACGTGGCGGAGAATCTTGCTCGGCTGGGCGGCGAGAAGGCTGCGCGAGATGAACGGAAAGGCGAGGCCGGCGGTGCCGACGGTTTTGAGGAAGCTGCGGCGGGCGAGGGGAGATTTCATGGGGAGGAGTAAACGGTAAAAAGGTAAGATTTCGGGACGGAAGGAGGGCGAGGCGAGGGGAAAGACAAGCCGATCAGACGGGCTCGTTGATGACGGGGTTGGTGAGTGTGCCGATCTTTTCGATTTCGATGCTCACGGTGTCGCCCGCTTTGAGGAAGACGGGCGGGTTGCGGGCGAAGCCGACGCCGTGCGGGGTGCCGGTGAGAATCACGGTGCCCGGCAGCAGGGTGGTGCTGGCGCTGAGAAACTCGATGATCGCGGGCACATCGAAGATCATATCGTCGGTGCTCCAGTCTTGCATCGTCTCGCCGTTGAGAACCGTGCGGATGCGCAGGGCGTTCGGATTTGGAATCTCGTCACGCGTGACGAGGACCGGGCCGAGCGGGGCGAAGGTGTCGAAGCTCTTGCCCCGGCACCATTGACCGCCGCCGGCGTTGCGTTGCCAATCGCGGGCGGAGACATCGTTGGCGCAGGTGTAGCCGAGCACGTAGTCGAGGGCGGTGGCGCGGGAGACGTTCTTGCACCGCCGGCCGATGATCACGGCGAGCTCGCACTCGTAGTCGACGGAGACGCTGGGGAGCTTTTGCGGGAGCTCGATGGGGTCGCCGGGGTTTTGGGTGTTGGCGGGATTCTTGACGAAGAGCACGGGGTGGGGCGGGAGCGGGCTGTTGCTCTCGGCGGCGTGCTTTTTGTAATTAAGGCCGATGCACGGCAGGTAGACGGGCTCGATCGGGGCGAGAAGTTTGCCGGGGACGACAACGTGTTCCGTGACGCGGAAGTCGCCGAAGATATCGCCGGTGATTGCGCGGGCTGAGCCGTCGGCTTGGAGTGAGGCGTAGGCGGGGCCGGCCGGGGTGAGATGGCGGATGATTTTCATGAGGATGCTGAGGAAATGATGTCGAAGCCTTTGAGGCCGCAGCGGGGTGCGGCGGCGAGGAGGTGGCGGTCGTGGCTGTAGATTGCTTTAAGGCCGGCATCGGCGGCGCAGGCAAGGTGGAGTGCGTCGGCTGCGCGGAGGAAGACGGTGGGCGGGAGCCGTGTTACGGTGGCGCAAGCGTCGTTAATGAGCCGGGAGGGCACCGGTTACACCTTGGTCAAGACGGGTGTGCGAACGGCGATGGCAGAGGAGTGGCGCGGGAGGTCCTTAAGCTTTTGCCTCGGCGTAGGCGGCCATGCCGATGCAGCTGCAGACGAGATTGCGGTCGCCATAGACGTTATCCACGCGGCCGACACTCGGCCAAAATTTGGCTTGGCGGGCAAAGGCGCTAGGGAAGGCGGCCAGCTCGCGGGAGTAGGGTCGATCCCACTCGTCGCCGCATACCACCTTGGCCGTGTGCGGGGCGTGCTTGAGGGGGTTGTTGGTTTTGTCGGACTCGCCGTTTACCACGGCCTGCATCTCGCCGTGGATCGAGATCATCGCGTCGCAGAAGCGGTCGAGCTCGCATTGGGCTTCGCTCTCCGTGGGCTCGATCATAAAGGTGCCGGGGACGGGAAACGACATCGTCGGCGCGTGATAGCCGTAGTCCATGAGCCGCTTGGCGGCGTCTTCAACTTCGATGCCGGATTTTTTCCAGGCGCGGAGATCGATGATGCACTCGTGGGCGATGAGGCCGGCGTTGCCGCGGTAAAGCACGGGGAAGAATTTCTCCAGGCGTTTGGCCATGTAGTTGGCTTTGAGGATGGCGTGCTTCGTCGCTTCGGCGAGGCCGTCGGGGCCCATCATGCGGATGTACATCCAGGAAATGACGAGGATGCTGGCGGAGCCATAGGGCGCGGCGGAGACGGCGCCGCTGGCGCGATTTGAAATTTGAGATTTGAGATTTGAAAGTTCGCCGCCCGGTGCGAAGACGTGGCCTGGGAGGAAGGGCACGAGGTGCGCGGCGACGCCGATGGGGCCCATCCCGGGGCCGCCGCCGCCGTGGGGACT
>SXGQ01724522.1_pt1 | contig 24337 bp, 10 predicted proteins | sample 3178371 | NCBI WGS metagenome assembly SXGQ01 (sample SAMN11356859, study PRJNA531348) | freshwater metagenome | isolation source: freshwater sample F1-20 | place: China: Fuxian Lake, Yuxi | collected 2017-12-25 | reverse complement strand
GCCGTAGTAGTAGGTGCAGACCTCGGTGGTGATGGTGAATCCCGGAGGCACTGGAAGGCCGATGCGGGTCATCTCGGCGAGGTTGGCACCTTTTCCGCCGAGGAGGGCTTTCATGGTGCCGTTGCCGTCGGCTTTGGCGTTGCCCCAAGTGTAAACATACTTGGTTTTGTCCGAGGATTTCGCAGCCGCTGGTTTGGCGGATTTGGTAGCGCTTTTCTTGGCGGCGGGCTTCGCGGCCTTCTTCGTGGTTGCCATCGTGGTGGTAATGTCGGGTTGTGTGGGAAGAGAGCCGGAGAGGCATGCAAACGGCATTCCACACCCCGGCTCGGGCGCGGGAGGCTAGCAATCAATTAACCCGTGTCAATCAACCAGTTGGGAGAAAATCCGGGGATTTTCCGGGGATTTCCGGACTGGTGAGAAAAATGCGTGCGAATTTCCCGGATTTTCGCGGGGTTTTGCAAGATGGGATCAGGGTTTCAGTGCCCTCACGCGGAGAAACCGTGGAGGTGCTCCGTCGGAGATCGCTTCGCGGAAGGTGACGCGCTCAATGCTGTTTCCGAGATTGGTGCTTCCAACGAAATCGGGAGCGGCCGCTTGCCAATCGGCGGCGAGAGTGGATGAGGCTTCGAACGAGAACGCCAGATCGAGTGCATGGGCGCGGCGGTTGTAGGCGAGGACGAGGTAGGAGATTTCACCATCACGTTGCGAGGAGGAATCGAGGAGCGAGAAGCGATCCGGCACGCGGGGGTCGAGGCCGAAGGCATACTCGGTGAAGAGATCGAGGCCATCGCCATCGGCATCGGTGAGCGGGTCGGTGGTGGCCGGGTTCAAGATGGTGGTGCCGGGCTGATAGAGTTCGGCAGGTGTGAAGTGTTCGTGGAGCCAGCCGGTGTAGTGTTGGGCGAAGGTGGCGTCCGGTTCACCGGGCGAGCCGCCGTTCGCTCCGCTGAGCGCCCAGTGGGTGGCTTGATCGTAGGTGAGATGGTCGGGGGCGGCATTTCTAACAACCAGACTGTGGCCACCTCCGAGCGCGGGCGGGAACCATTGGTTCTGATAGGTGAATTGCAGGACCTGTTCGCCGGACGCATCCTCGATGCGGATGCGCTCGCCGGTGTTGTTGAGGTTTCCGGTGAAGGCTCCGGCGACGCCGGCCGACCCACCATAGCGGGCGGTGAAGGCGGCGAGGTTGGAAACCACGAGGACGCGCCCGCCAGCCGGGAGGACGGTGGTGGGGAACGTGAACTCGACGCCATCGGTGAAGCGGGCACCGGAGAGGTCGAGCGGAGCGCTGCCGGTGTTTTGCAACTCGATGAATTCGTAATCCGCGGCTTCGGTGCCCGGGGCGAGGAAGAGCTCCGAGGGCGTTGGGCCAGTGGGCGCGTACATCAGCTCGGTGATGCGGAGAAATTGTTGTGCCTGTGTGGGATCGGACGGAGTGGTCAGCGTATCGACGAGGCGTGAGGTATTCTCCAGTCCGTCGCGGAGTTCGATGGTTTCGCCCCTCGCGGAGAGTTGTCCCTGATAGGGGCCGACGACCCATTCCGCCGAGACGGGCGCATCGGGACGGGCACGGAACCCGGCGATGTTTCGCGCGACGTGGAGGCGGTTCAGCGGAGCGCTGGCTGCACCGGGGATGACGGTGCCGGCGGCGAAGGTGTAGATGGGTTCCGCCGCGCCGGGATTCCACAAGGTCCAGCCGGAGAGGTCGATGGCATCGGTGTTAGGGTTTGCCAGGACGATGTATTCGTGATCCTGCGCGACATATCCGGGAGCGGCGGCGGAGGGGTTGGCATCTGCGTTTTCCAACTCGATGGACGGCGCGGCACTCGCGGCGGTGGCGGTCATATTGAAGGAGCTGGAAGGCCCGTAGGTGGTGAACAATGCAGTTCGATGATTGGCCAGCCAGTCGTTGAAGGAGGTTCTGCTGCGATATCCGCTGCCGGTGGAGAACCCGGGTGGCGGGGTGAGCAACGCCTCTCTAACGATTTCTATCTGCTGCTCGAAGAGGGTGTTCCCGGGAATCGGAGTTCCGGGCGCGCCCATCATGTTGTCCATCAAGGTGCGGAGCCGGCGCCCGACCATCGCGCGGACTTCCGGGATATCGAGCCCGGCCTGCCAGAGCACGCTCCACTGGCGGGTCGAACCGGGGTCGTGCTTGTAGGTATTGGTGGATTGCCAGGGGTTGTTGCGGTTGCTGGATACGCTGGTGCTATAGTTAACTCCGAGCGTCATGTCCTTGTCCCATGGAAAGAGGAACCATTCGCCGGAATTTCGCGTGTCACGGTAAGCGTAGAAATTTTTCCGGTTCACATCCTGATCGGAGACGATCGACCGGATGGCCATGAAATTGACGAAGTTTGGCAGGTTCAGGTTGCGGAGGAGAAATTCGCGGCGACTGGCCACCGATGCGGTAGGGACAATGCCTGCGGTGAAATCAGTATAATCGCTGAAATCCTCGTAAAGCCTGGTTTTCTTCTCAACGCCGTAGATTGGGTCCTCAAGCTTGAAGGCGGGGCTGCCCGAGTAGTCGCCAGCGTTCACGTTGCCGGGTGTGGACTCTTCACCAAGGCGCTGGACCATTTTGTAAAGGGCCCCTTCATCATCGAAACCATGGCGCTGTAGGAAATCCTCATCAATCTGCTCGATGCAGTGGGCAATGCGCTGCGGACTCCCATTCATGATCAGTGCAACCGGAAATGACTCCGGGGCTGGCATGCCAGCGGCGCGGTAGATGCCGTAAGCCCCACTGACCCGATAGCTATTGGAATCTCCGCCGCTGGTATTGAGATTGAGCTCCCCCACCGTGCCGAGCGTCTCATTGACGTAGACACCGTTGCGCGCGTTGAAGTTGAATTTTTGCGATCCACCCGATGTGTAACCGCCGCGCTGGCGGACGTAAATATTGTCGTAAAACCTGCCAGCATACCAAACACTGGCGCGGCTTCCGGTGCGGGTGTTACTGTTGGAAACGTCAGCTGTGAACCATTGCATGATTGGCATGGTCGATATCAGTGCCGGATCCGCGACGACGGTGCCGAAATACTCGGGCGATTGGGAAACTCCGTCGGTGTTGGTTAGATCTACCGGATAGGGCGCGCGCCATGAGCGTCCGGCGACATCGGATGTGGTGATGTAGTATCGAATCATCTGCCTCGCGGTGGCACCATGATTTGGCGGGATGGTTCCGGAAAAGATCCGCGAGCCATCCGTGGCCAAAGGGGCGGGACCGATATCCGTCATGGTGATGGCTGAGGAGTCGCTGCCATACATGACGCGGTATTTGAGGGACACCGATTGGATGGCGGCAAGGCGCGGGGTGATGCGGCAGGTCACCGTGATCCCCTGCCCTGCTGACGGCTGCAACGGGCTGTGCGAAATTTCTGAAACTTCCGGGCCGGGATTGACTAAGGTCGGAATGTTTTCCACGCCGGGAGTGGAGACTGCGAAATAACCTGAGGCCTCCGCGCCGGGAACAAGCGTGGCTTCGAGCTCGGGTGTTAGAAGAAAGTCCCCTGCCGCCGCCGAATGGGTCATGCCGTGGATCGCGAGCGTGTTGTTGCCATTCACGAGGAGCGGAAGGGCCGCCGAGCTGATGTCGGTCTCTTCAAAGATGATCGCCTGGCTGTCACCACGGTCGCTGTCCGCCAACATGTTGAACTGGCGGGTGGCACTGGCATTTCGACGCAGGATTTCGACCCCGTTGAGGAAGGCGATGAAACCGTCGTCGTATTTCATCCGCAACTTGAGCGAGCCGAAGCGGTTGACATCGGCCATCGAGAACGCATGGCGGGTGTAGATGCCGGGGTTCACGCCGAACATCGCTGTCTCGACATCCGTCTGGAAATACCCCGGATAAAGTGCCGATGGGAAAGAAGAGATGCCACCCGTTCGGTGTTGTTCGATGAGGGAGGGGCTGATCGCTTTGTTCCAAATGCCGATGTCGTCGATTTTCCCGACGAAGCGAAAACTTTGGCCCAAATCATTGCCACAGCCGATGTGCAGGCCTTTTGAAGTGTCGGTATTTGCGGCATAGCCTTGGGTGGCCGTTCCAGTCTGCACGCCGTTGACGTAGATCCGCTTCACTCCCGAAGCATCCCGGGTGATGACAAGATGGGTCCATTGGTTCAGTTGGGCGGTACCGCCATTGAGCATTTCCCAACTGCTGCCGCCATTCGCCCCGGTCCAGAACTCCCATCGGTTGAAGGGGCTCAAATAGAGGATGTAACCACGGTTGTTGCCGCTGCTTTGGCGGGTTGAAATCACCGTACGATAATCGCTCCCGCCCGATGGATAGGCCCAGATCGCGACTGAAAACGTTGCCGCCGGATTCAACGCCGCCTGATAGGGAATGGTTAGACCACCGTTGCCATTGAACTGGACGGCGGTATCACTCCCCGCATGGGCACCGGAAACCCCGAACGTTTGACCGCTGCCATTGAGCCCGGCGGTGAATCCGACACCCGAAAAATCCGCTGCGGACGAGGAGCCTGCCGATTCATCGAGCATCCATCCGGCGACGGGGGTTCCCACCTCGAATCCAACACCGCCACCGGGATGGGCGGTCCAGCTCGCGGAATTGTAGGTATTGGAGGTCCACGGCGGAGAGGCGGTGTCCGCTGAAGCATTCGTCGGAACACGATAGACGGCAGGGGTCGATGAACCGACCAGGGTTTCGCGCATCGATGGCGGTCCATAGCTGATGTCCTCCACTTGTCGTGGATAAGGATCGAGCACCGGATCCACCGGAGATCCATCCGGACGGACCAAAGCGAGATACTCGCCACCTTGGGAAAGGGCGAAGTTCGTGTGCAGGTAGCCTTCGGGATCAACATAGGTCTGCCCACCAGTGGAGCCAACCCTGTTGGAAGCAAAGACAACAATGCGACCCCCAGCGGGAACTACAACGGACGGAAAGACGAACTTGGAGGGTTGGTTGCGGTTATCGGTCAGGCGCCATCCTGATAGATCGACACTCTCACTCTCCGGATTCCAGATCTCGATCCAGTCTTCATAATCTCCATGACCGTCCTTCAGAGTCGTCTGATTGGACGCCATGAACTCAGCAATGACCGGCTCCGCGAAAACAGAGCCGGTCAGAGCCAAAAACAAGCCAGATAGAATCCGATGGATCGAAGAAGTTCGCATCACTTCAAGGTCCAGTCACTTTCAACCGGACGAAGATGGGTGCAAGCTCGGAATCCAGGGTGTAGGTCAATGTGGTGCCACCAATGACAACATCGCCAATCGCCACCGGTGCCCAATCTTCCAGATCGCTTGAGGTTTCCACCACGTAGTCCGTGCCATAGTCACCGGTGTATCCGGCTCCTTTCGGCCAGGTGATGGATCCGTTTGCTGCGAGCCCCGGAGTGGCGGTGAATGCGCTGCCGTTGAGCCCCATGAAATACTCGATGCCGTTCGGCACACCGTCGCCATCGTGATCCATGTCGATCGTCTGGGTGGGCGCGTTGTCATCGGCCCATGTGGCGAATCCACCGGCAGCAACTGCGGTCAGGACCACTTGGGAGTCATCGTTATAGGCGATGGTGAAACTGTTTCCGCCAACCGTCACGGATCCGCCATCCGCAAGACCGTCGAAAGTTCCTGTTAGGGTGAATCCCGTGTAGTCGAGAATCACCAACTCGGTGCCGGGTGTCAGTGTGCCACTGCCGATTTCCGCGAGATTGAGGACGGCGTCGGTCAGAGTCACGTTGCCGGATGCTGTCAATCGGTCGGCGGTCCCGTTGGTGCTGTCGATTTCAATTGCCAGTGTGGAACCTGTCGCGAAGGTGGCAGCCTTGGTCTGGAGGATCCCGATTCCACCGTCGCCGGGAGCGAGCGTCGCGGTGTCCTGCACAGTGAAGTCAGAGCCTGCCGAGCCTGTTCCCCCGAGAACGCCCCCACTGACGAGCGTCGGACCGGTGTAGGTGGTCAAGCCATCGGTGATTTGAGTCCCGGTGCCGATTTTTGTCAGCGAGAGGGGGTTCAGACCATTGATCAGGTTACCGCTGAAATTTCCGCTGCTGTCGGCACTACCAACGGTCAGATTGGAGCCGAAAGCTTGGGTTGGGAAGGTCCGCACGGTTCCTTCTCCATTCAGACCTGCGATGGTTTCCGCTCCGCCACCACTTGCGGCGAGCTGTAAGAACGTCCCGGAGCCGACGGTGACGCTGCTGGCATTGGGAATGACTTCGGCGGCGGTCCCTGCGGTTGTTTGGAAGACTGTCCCTACGCCGGATATGACAATGTTTCCGGTGAAATCATTTGCAGTAGAGACAAACGTTACCCGGGAACCTCCGGTGATGGTGATCGTGCCTGGAGTTCCGGAAATTTGTCCGTCGAAGGTCAAACGGTCTGCAAACACCTCACCACTGATCGTCACCGCGCGGTTCAGTGTAACAGGACCAAGGAAGCTGGCGGCGTTGGCGCCGACACCCGAATTGTCTCCACCAATGGTGACCGTTCCGGTTCCTGAAGAACTGACAACGATGGGATTCGTGACATCCGCACGATTTTTTAGATAAAGGGAAATGTCTTCACTTCCGCTGTTTCCGTCACCGAGGGTAATGGTGCCGGTCCCAAAGCCGGTATTGGAGTTGGTGGACAGCCACCCGCTGCTGACGGTGATTCCGCCAGAGAAGCTGTTCGCAGCATTCAACTCCAGGTCTCCCGTGCCGGATTTCAAAAGCGCTCCTGGTCCGCTGATGGCTCCTGTCAACAGAAGCGCCTCGTCGGTCCGGATGGATGCACCACCCGAATTGAAGGCTACGGTGCGGTTGGTGACACCAAAGAGTCCCGTGAAGTCCAGCGTGCCGCCATCGAATGAGAGTGCGGTGCCCATACCCAGCGAACTACTCACTCCGGAATTCTCGATGGAAGACGCGGCGAGGACTCCACCGTTGATGGCGACCGGCCCGGTGAACGTGTTGAGTGTTTCGATGGTCACCAAACCCGTGTTGATTTTGGTGATTCCGGTTTCGCCATCGATGGAGCCGATACCTGTGATGGAGTAATCCTTCGCAACGCTGTTGTCGAAGGTCACGGTGTTTGGAGTCACAAAACCATCAAGCGTGATGTCGGTGGCGCCGGTGGCGAGATCGTCGAAAAGGACATCATCGGTCTCAATATAAGCGGTGGGATCTCCACTGCCGATTTCCTTCCAGTTGATGGCAAGGGTATCCCAAACGCCACTGGCCGCACCGGTCCAACGCGGACGATCCACCTCGGTGATGTTCAATTCCCAGACCGTGCCACCGGGATTATCGGAAATGTTTGCGGTCACCCGCGGAGGAAGGGTGCCGATGTTCAAGCCAGTGCCGGTGTAGCTTCCGTATCGGATCAACGGGTAGCTGCCCACTTCGCGACCGCCATCAGTGACGTTGATGGTTGTTGCGCCATTGAGGTTGAGCGTGACTGCATCAACAATTCCTGCCCCGGGAACCACATTGATGATGGCCCCGGTTTCGAGATTCAGCGTGTCCGGCAGCAGATCACCCACCCCGTTAACTCCCGCCTCGATGGTTCCGCCCGCATTGACGGTGACGGCTCCTAACAGACTATTACCAGAAAGCGTGCCACCGCTGTTCACGGTGACCGGGCTCGATATCATCGTGCTGGTAACCGATAGACGGCCGGCGTTGACGATGGTTGCACCTGTGTGGGATTTAGTGCCGCTCAGGGTCAAAGTGCCATTGCCATTCTTCACCAGACTACCCGCACCGGAAAGAGTGTTAGGAAAAGCAAAGTCGTTGGCGCGATCAAAAATCAACACGCTATCGTTGATGACACTGCCGGTTCCGAAACTTCCTGTTGAACCGCCATCCCCAATCTGCAAGGTGCCCGACGTGATGTTGGTTGGGCCGTTATAGGTATTGTTGGCGGTCAGGATCATTTTCCCTGCGCCTTGTTTGACCAGATTGCTGCCGGTCAAGCCTCCAACGTCGTAAATCACGCCAGAAACCGTGAGATCCGCGTCTTCAAGTCCGTCGTTTACAACAAGGTTGACTGTTTGAGCCGGACCGTTTTTGACCAACCCGAAGCCGGTGGCGACGACGCTGCCCTCATCACCGGAAAAGGTATGGGTAGCAGTGGTGTTGTTGCCGATCCGATAGCTCGCCGTGCCGGTGGTGAAGCCGTTCGTTAGATTCAGATTGTTGATGTAATTGATGGTCCGGTCACCGGTGGCCTTGGTCATGGCGAGGGTGCCACCATTGATGTTGTAAATGTTGTTAGCCTTGGTGATCCAATCGCCGTTGTATTCCAGAACACCACCTTCATTGACGGTGAAGGTTTGGGTGTTGCTGAAAAATCCGCCATCAAAGCCGGCGTTGCCGACCAGACTGAGTGTGCCCTCTTCGACGGTGACACCGCCGGTCATGGTCTGTGAGGATGTCGAGAAAACCTGCACACCGCTTCCAACCTTCACAATCCCACCAGTGCCGGTGATTCGCCCTGCATACGGTGCGGGGCTTGTGTTATCACCGCCAACGGTCAACCTTGACGATCCCAAAACCACATTTCCTGAAGCCGCAGTGCCTCCGGTGATGGAGCCGATTTCCACGTTGAAGCCGTTCAGGTCGAGCGTGGATCCGGTGGCTGTGTTCATGATGACCGGTGCGTTGAGGCCGAACGGACCACTCACTCCCGGAACCGAGGCGACTCCTGCTTTGAGGTTGGTCGAGACGGAGAGCGGTCCGCTGAACGTGTTCGCGCCCGACAACGTAACCACCCCAAGGGAACTGGTACCGAACAAAAGGGTCGTGCTTTCCGCACCATATCCACTTCCGAATTTGGCGGTTGCAACGGTGTTGCTGGTTCCCGTCGTGTCGAAATTGGTTCCCAAGGCGCTCGAATTGAGAATGTATTTCGCATAAACCGCCCTTGCTGCGATGTCGGGTCCGACCTGCGTCAGCTCGACCTTCACGCACTTCAAGTGCCCTCCGTCAACGATCTGGTACTGCCACGACGCGGTGGTTCCATTATTGGTGAAAAAGTAGACGTTCGCGGCAACCGGAATGTTGGAATTGACGAAGGCCCCGCCCATCTCACCGGCTGCGCCAGTGACGGATGCCAGCGAGGTGTTGAAAAAAACCGGAGTCGCAGTCAGTGAAAGGAATGCGGAGTGTTTGATGCTGGGGGCGATTTGCCCGATGGTCAGTCCCTCTGTCCCGGTGATGGCACCGGAAACGCCGAGCGTTCTGCCCGTCGCGGCTTTCCATGCCTGCTGAGCCCCGAGTGCGATCGGATTTGCAAAGGTGGCATTCACAGCCGATGCCGACATGTCGATACCCCCGGTGCCCAGAGTAAGCAACCCGGAACCACTGACACCGATGTTGGTTAGAGCGCCGGAAACTGAGATACCCTCCCAGTCCGCAGCGGACGAGAGTGTCAATCCGGCACCGAGGGAGGCTGGCTGCCAGGTTGCCACATCGGTGGAGCCAGGTGAGGTTCCACCCCAACTGGCACCATCATTCAGATCGGTACCGGTTGCGGATTTGACGACGGGAGCGGCATGCGCGTGCATGCTGAATGCGATCATGGCTCCGAAGACTGGGAGCAGTTTGCGGGATTTCATCGGGTTGTTGTTTGGGTATTGAATTAGTGAAAATCAGTCGCGGCGACGGCGAAGCATCGTCAGAAGACCCATACTGCCTAACAGCATGGCGGCAGGTTCTGGAATGACGACCAATTGCAGGCTGCCACTTTGGAAATAGACCTGCCGCCCATCAACACGGGTAAATGCATTTTCAGGGCCGAGGTTTGCGATGTTTGCGGTAGAGATGTTGGAACCTTCGAGAATCGTATAAGTTCCCTGCGGAATCGTTTCGACATCGATGCCGTCCAGATCGTCCAAACCGAGATTGGCGAAGGTGACGCTACCATTGACTGTTAGATAACTACCAAGGTCTACAGCAATCCTTCCTCCGTCGAGGATGTTGAGCGATCCTTGAATCAATCCGTCGCCACCAACGGTCCCCGCCGAACCCACCGTGACGGCGGTGGCTCCGAGGGAACCTGTCACGAGAAGCGTCCCGGCACTGACCAAGGTTGCCCCGGTGAAGGTGCTGTTACCTGACAAGATCTGGGTCCCGCTGCCAATCTTGGTCAACGACAATGCGGCTGCCCCGTTTACGAGTTGACCGCTGAAATCACCATCGCCATTGGCACCACCGACGATCAAGCCCGAGCCGAATGCAGCCGTTGGAAAGGTCCTAACCACTCCGGAGCCGAACAAGCCGTCGATCGTTTCAGCCCCTCCCCCACTCGATGCGAGTTGAAACACGGCACCCGGACCGACGGTGACGTCGCTCCCGTTAGGAATGACCTCAGCAGTTGTTGCCACACTGGCCTGAAGGATCGTTCCACTGCCTTCGATGACGAGATCTCCGACAAAGTCATTGCTGGTTGAGAGCAACGTCGTTCGAGAACCTCCGGAAATCGTGAGGGTGCCGACATTTCCGGAAATCCTACCATCCAAAGCAAGGCGATCCGCAGCGACTTGGCCACTGATGGTCGTCGGGCGGTTCAATGTGATCGGGCCTAGGAATGATGCGGCATTTGATCCGCTTCCGGAGTTGTCCGCGCCGATGGTGACCAGACCGGTTCCAGCGCCACTGACAATGATGGCATTCGAAACATCGGCGCGATTCCCAAGGAGGATGGTGGCATCCGATGAGCCGGCACCTACAGTGATCGCACCGGTGCCAAACGCCGCGTTGCTCGTGCCGATGAGAGTCCCAGACTCGACATTCGTGCCCCCTGAGTAAGTGTTGTTGCCACTGAAAATCTGAGTGCCGGTCCCAACTTTTACCAAGCTGCCACCCGTCCCCGAGATCACACCAGCGTATGCCGCAGGGCTGGAGTTGTCCGCCCCCAGAGTCAATGACGATCCACCTAACAGCACATTCCCTCCAGAGGTTCCGGCACCCGTCAGCGAACCGACATGAGTGGCAAACCCATTCAGATCCAAGGAAACGCCGGGAGCATTCATCAAAGCAACAGGAGAATGAAACCCAAGGGCGCCGCCCACACCGGCCACGGATGCGGAGCCAACCTGCACCGCCGTTGAAATCGTGGTGGCACCCGTGTAGGTATTGGTCCCGGACAAGATGATGGAACCGAGGGAATCGATGCCAAACTTCAGCGTTGTGCTGGGAGTGCCATAGCCGTCGGCTCCGTTCGATGTGGCAATTGTTCCACCAATGAAATTCGTGTCGAAGTTGTTGTTCAGATTCGAGCCGTTGATGTATCGCGCGTAAACCACCCTACCTTGGATATCCGCTCCGACCTGGGTCAGCTCGACCTTCACGGATTTGGTGAATCCCCCGTCGAGAATTCTAAGCTGATAGCTCGCGGTGGTTCCATCATTGCTGAGCAAATACCCTTGCGATCCAAGGTAGTTTCCGCCGCCACCAGCAACATAAGCGCCGCCCATCAGACCATTGGTGGAAACCACATCGGCGAGGGTTGCTCCGGTAAAGATCGTGGATGCCGTGCTGGTGAGGTATCCTGAATAGGTCGAACTTGGGGCAATATGACCCAGAGTGATCGCGCCGGTGCCCGAAATGGCTCCGGAAGCGGTGACCGATTTTCCCGCAGCAACCCGCCACGTCTGGCTTTCGGCAAGGACGATGTTGTTGGCAATCGAGGCGTTCACGGTCGAGCCCTCCAAATTCAACCCACCCGAGCCCAGTGTCAGAGTCCCGGACCCGGAAATGCCGACATCGGAAAGCGCCCCGGAAATGCGAATCCCCTGCCAGGTTGCGGCGTCATTGAGCGCAAGCCCCGCACCCAATGAACCGCTGCTCCAAGTTGCCACATCCGACGGACCAGGAATACTGCCGCCCCAACTCGCAGCATCCGTGAGAGTGTTGCCTGTCGCAGCCTTATCGATCGTCGAGCCTTGAAGCGTGACGGAAACGAAAGAACAAAGGCCCGAAACGAACCATCCAAACAGTGCACGGCTTTTCATACGGAACGCGAAAGATTTACAAATACAACACCCGACCAATTAGTCCCCATGGAAGCAGGTGTCGATCCAATTCCCCCTTTGAATCCACTTTGTTTAACAAAGTATAATCCTCCTCAAACCGGCCGAACCTCGCACCAACCCTGATGCCAACGAACACCAAGCGGAACCCGATAGAGGGTGCTCACTTGTGATGCACTAAGGACCTTGCGCTTAGAACCATCGGCCAGAACCTTACCATCGCGAAGCAGGACCACTCGTTGGATTTCAGGCGGAATTTCCGCCGGATGGTGGGTCACCCAAACCAACGTCTGACCATTTTTGGCCAGATCACGCAGCACCTTTCCGAGATGGATCGACGCCGAAAAATCCAGCGCGGTGGTCGGCTCATCGAGAACCAAAACCTCCGGCTCATGCACCAAAGCGCGGGCGATGAGGAACCGGCGACGTTCCCCGGATGACAAGGCCCCGAACATGCGTCGGGTCAAATGGGCGACACCCGCCAGGCCGACCGCCTCCATCGCACGCTCACGGTCCCGCTTTGAGAACCGCATGTCCCGGGTCCGGCCGTAAGCGCCGCGCAGCGAGGAAAGCACCACATCGAGCGCAGCCTCCTCGGGATGAAATCTTGAAACCTCCTCCGGCATCACCAACCCGATCCGATGCCGCAGCGACTCGATCGACCAAAGCTCCTCACCAAACAGCTCACAGCTTCCACGCCCGTCCGCTTCCGGCCTCAACTCGCCGGTCAGCACTTTGAGCAAAGTGCTTTTCCCCGCACCGTTAGGCCCGAGGATCGCAACCCCTTCACCGCGCCGCAGGGTGAGAGAGAAATTTTTCAAAGCCGCCACTTCGCCTTGCCAAACGGTGGCGTGCCTGAGTTCGAAGTACGCATCGTTCACCAACCCATCCCGCCTTCAATCGCGCGTTTCTACCAGAAATTTCCACGCGCACGAAGAGTTCGGAAGGTTTCCCCTTGTCAGTGGCGGCGTGGGTGTTCCGATGGATGGCACATGGCAACGCTCAAGCGGATTCTTCGACACACTCTCCGTTTCCCACTTCACAGCGCGTTGTCCCTGTTGATGGCGGTTCTTTGCACTTCGTTGGTGCTGGTGTTGCCCGGGATCACCATGCGGTTCATCGATGTCATCATCGGCCAAAACCGTCCCGACCTCATTCTTTCCACCGCGGCGCTGGGGATCGGAGCGATCGCGCTGCGTCAATTCCTGTTCACGCTGCGGACCTGGTTCAACAACGCCCTCGAATTGAAACTCACCCACCTCGTACGCGTCGAGCTGTATGATAAATTGCAGCGCTTGCCGGTGAAATGGTTCGATACCACCGCATCCGGCGAGGTGATGTCGAGAGTCGCCGACGATGTGCCGACGATGGACCGCGTGCTCATCGAAGGGATCGACCAGGCGATCGCGGCCATTCTACAATTCCTGATCGTGATCGCCTACATGTGCCATCTTTCGTGGCAAATGACGTTGGTCACCCTGACTCCCCTCCCCTTCATCGGCGCACTGACCATCTGGTGGAGCCGCCGCGCCGAACCACGCTGGCGCGAATCGTCAGAGGCGTCTTCGGCGATGAATGCCCTGCTGCACGACAATCTGTCAGGCATTCGCCAGATCAAAGCCTACACGCTGGAACCGAAAGCCCTTGAGTCGTTCGACGCCGCATCGCGCAAGGTTGGTGAAAAACACCTGAACGTCATGAAAGGCCAGTCCATCGTGTGGCCACTCGTTTCATTGATCGCCGAGAGCGGCATCATCCTGATGGTGGCGGCCGGGGCCTGGTGGGCATTGCAGGGAAAAATCTCACCCGGCACCGTGATCGCGTTTCTTGTGGCTTGGGGATTCCTATTCGATCCGATCTCGCGAATCAATCCGCTGGCCCAAACATTCACGCGCGGCGTCGTTTCCGCGAAGCGGGTTTTTGCGATTCTCGACACACCCGACGAGACCAATCTAACAGACGGCGCGCGCCCCGAGACGTTGACCGGCCACATCCGCTTTGAAAACGTGACCTTTGCCTACGAAGATGAAGCTCCCGCGGTCAGCGATTTGACCTTCGAGGCAAAGCCTGGTGAAACCATCGCACTGGTTGGACCGACCGGAGCGGGAAAATCCACGGTGCTGAACCTGCTCACCCGCTTCTATGAACCAACCGGCGGATCGATCTTGCTGGATGGGAAACCCCTCGCATCGCTCTCCAAGGAGTGGCTGCGCGATCACACGGGATTCGTCACGCAGGAGAGCTTCCTCTTCAACACCAGCCTCCGGAAGAATCTCCTTCTTGCTAGACCCGACGCCAGCGATGACGAACTTTGGGCCGCATTGGAGGCGGCGAACGCGGCGGATTTCGTCCGGGATCTTCCGGAAAAACTTTCGACACTATCAGGGGAACGCGGCATCCGTTTTTCCGGCGGTGAGAAGCAGCGGATCTCGATCGCCCGCGCGCTGCTTCGCAACCCACCACTACTTTTGTTAGACGAGGCGACATCGGCCCTCGACAACCGCACGGAGCGCCTGGTGCAGGAAGCGCTGGAGAAACTGCGCGCGGACCGCACGTGTTTCGTGATCGCCCACCGGCTTTCCACCGTGCGGCATGCGGATCGCATTTGCGTGCTTGAAAACGGCCGCCTCGTGGAGCAAGGTTCACACGATGAGCTTCTTCCGCTCAACGGGCTTTATTCGCGGCTCTGTCAAGCGGCACTGAAGTCGTGATTTAAGAACAAAAGGACTCGCCATCCGTGCCACTTCATTCTTCCCTTCGCGCCTCAGCCGATTCCCATTCTTACCTTCCACATGGAAACCCTCCTTCAACTCTCCGAATCCGAAGCTCCCAGCACCCTGAGCGAGGTGCTCGACTCCCTACGCAAGGAAGACCTTGAGCCGCGCCACGAATCCAAAAGCTGGGGTGATTGGATCCACCTCGAAGGTTACACCACCGTGATCAGCATCGAATCCATGCGTGGTCTTACGCGTTCCGCCACCATCGAGCACGGCGAGGACGAGGAAACCGACGAACCGATTCCATCCGTCCTCCGTGCGTTCGGCCGCTTGGGCTGGCACGGCATCGATGACGAAGGCGAGTTCTCGCTCGGCTGATCGCCAGAGCCAGCGCACAACTCAATCGAAGCCGACGAAACGCGGATCGATCAACCTTCGTTGATCCATCCGGGACTGTCCGCGTAACAATTCACTGTCGGCTGTTTCGTCTTCGGATGGATGAATCCGATGGCAAGATCCCGCTTGTCGGTGCCGGTGAACCAGCGGGTTTGATTCACGGCGCGCCATCCGCCTTCAGCAGCTGCATCGGCAATCGAAATGACGACCGAAACCTGCCCGCGATCGTTGGCTTTACGCGCCATCGGGATAGACTCGATTTTTCCTGGCTGGATCGCCTTGATGTGCTCTCCGATGGAAAAGCGGAATGCCACCGGACTCAGATTCACCGCCATGGTCGAACCCATCGGAAAGCTCTTCAATGAATCATCGATGACAAAGCAGCGGTAAGCAGGGCCACCTTCCTCACCGGGCACAAAAATCGCGAGTTGGCGCGGCCCCGGCACGGCTTTGGCGGTGGCGATGGTTTTGAAGCTTCCTTCCTCCTCGCCCGGCACCGCGAAAGTCAACACGCCATTCATGGCAACGGCCGCAACCTCGTCGGAAATCACCGTGGTGAATAGATCGAACTCCACCGCAGTGGCGTCCTCACCACTACTGACCGCGTGGAGTTTCTTGATGTCGTTGACGTGTTGAAAACAGATCGCCCGGAGTTTGACCTGCCGCTTTTCCTGAGCCGCTGCGGTGGTGACGAACGCCGCAAGTGCGAGTGCGATGAACCATTTCATGATGGGTTTTAGCTGGTTGGATTACGGGCACATGTCAAACCTCATCCTGATCCATCCAACGGAAAGACACGATTTCGAAACGGCGCCCGAAACGGCGGTTGGTGTTGCTGAGATCGCTCTCCTTGCGGCCATCTGCAAGAATGACCGGCTGGGCCTTCTCAGGAGCGTCTGTCGGATCGACGAACGATGGCATCCGCTGGACAACCGCCTCGCACCAGACTTTCGCGGTGATGCGGTTGTTGCTGTCACGCGCATCGCCATAAGCGCGGATGACAAACGTGTCGGACCGCACGGTGATCGCCGCACCGATGGCGGAAAGAAGGTCGCCCTGGCTCAGGATGGCCGACGCTCCTTCCTCGGTGTTTCCGGATGCAGCCTTCGGATTCAAATATCCGAACTGGCTCGCTTCGTTCTCCGAGATCACGCGTTCGACCGGACCCTTCGGGATGTCATTCACTCCGGATAGCCTCAAGGCTTCTTCCAGTGCGCCACGCGCAGCCTTGTCATCCGAACTGGATGCAAGGCGGCGGTTGACGAACTCCGCCATCGAAAGAAACGGCCCACGGGTCCGCACTTCGGTAACGATCGCATCTGCCAGTTTTTCGATCTCATTTTCGGTCAACTCGCGGAAACCCGACCAGCGGCGCTGGTTGTCGGAGCTGTTAGATGCGGAGACGCGATCCCCGATCGGACGGCTCAGCCGTGGAAATGCCGCATCGGTGGAAGTGCGGACCACCTCACGATAGCCGATGGGATTGACCGACGGATCCTTGATCTCGGTGGGTCCATACACCGGAATCTCCAACCCTCGGAGCGAGGTCAACAATGCCTTCCACGCGCTCTTTGAGGTGGAGTTCACGTTGAACCCGCCACGGATGGCGATGAGCGATGCGAGATCCGACCACGCGGTGGATGAAATGGCTTTCTGCGAAGCGCTTGTTGAATCGACCCCCGGCACCGGCATGGGTGTTAGACGGGGATTAAGCGGCAGACTTTTGTTCTCGAACAGCAGCGTCGCATCGCTCTGGTTGCGGATACCGGAGAAGAAAAATCCGTCCCACAGCGTTTGATTGGCGAGGAAGGAGTGATCCAGAACCTCATAACCGAAGGCGCTGCTGCCACGCGCCTGATCTCCTGCAACCATCGGCGAAGCCAGCGACTCGCCGACGGTGTATTGCACCAATGGAAGGTGACCGCTGCTCGCAAGGTTGGCATGACGGAGGTCGGCAAGGTTTACCAGCGGTGTGGTTGGCAGATTCTGGCTGACATGGTGGATTGCACCGTTGGCACGGCTCGTTCCCGAGAAGTAGAACGAGCGGTTTGCATCGTCGGCATCGATCGATCCCACGGTGTTTGCGCCACTTCCGGTGATGGGCAGCAGGGATATCTCCATGGGGAGCAGCGCAGGATGGTTCCTTGTTGCATCCATTTGTAGCACATGATGCACAAATGATGAGGTTCTCCCGGGCTTGCCTGGATAGAGAGAGTCATGAGCAGTTCGTGAGCCGAGGGTGAAAATGGCGAATTGCTTCGGAGCCGATCCCCATTGAGCCAGTGTGATTCCATCTGGATTCGACAGTGTAAGTTCCTGAACTGTGAAATCGCGCTCGCGTTTGAAAGGATAGGTAACTTTCCCAACCGTTGAATGATTGCCATTTGCAAGAATCTGCTTAAGCCTTGCATCGGTCCCGTAATTATACTCATAGATTCCCAGCGGCATGTCGCGGTTGTTGATCTTCGCCTGGAAATCGACAGCGAACTTGCCACCACTGGCTCCGGGAAGTGCCGTGGTCACTTCGACATTCACGCGGTCCGTGGGTCTGACGCCGAAGACCCCCATGGTTGCGTTGTTATCTTTTCTGCGGGCATCCTGTGCGGGATTGCTGACGTTGGGCACCAGCCAGTCAACAATGTAACCGCTGCGGTAGTCCCAACCAGCTCCGGTGAACATGTTCTTCGTCCTGCTCTGATCATCCCGGGATCCTTGTCCGGAATCCCAGATGTAATTCGTCATCGCCCCCCAACCGGAAGAAGCCGCGTGATTTGAGCCGAAAACCCGCGCCTCTCCGGGATAGAGGGTGATCAACGAACCTGACGGAGATCCGGGAGTAGAAGTTAATGTTGCCGAGAACGGATCGTCCCACTGAGAGTCGCCTTGGGACAAGATATGAAACGTGCTCAGCAAAGTATGGGTTCCATTCTGCGGCTGCCCATTTCGGAAAAATTTGAAGGCGACCGGCAGATTCCGGAAAGTGACCTTGAGATCACGGAACTGGATGGGCACCGAGTAGGGATTATAAACTGTGACCACCGGCGTGTAGATCAGATAGACCATGTGCTTCCGCTCGGGATCCGACATAGCGTTAGGAATCGTAGTTGACCAATGTCCGTGTCCAAGACGGGACACCAATGAAAACACCACCGAAACGCGGCTCACGACCGGAGCGATGACGGTGCCATCCACCGGTGCGAGATTCGGCGTGGCCTGATTGGTACGCGGATCCGTACGAAATGGTGTGTAGCGGTTCGGCGCGGTGATTTGCAACGGATTCACCGGCCTTTTATAGAGCTGATAGTAGCTCGCCAGCGTCGAAAACAACGGATCGGCAGGAGCCATCCTGGTTTTGGAATTCGAATAAACATATCTGCCCGCCAAATCCGAGGGAAGCGAGGTCGACTCGAAGGCGCGTGTCAGGTCCGCCTTCAGTCCTCCGTCCGCGACGTTGACCGGAAGACTCGCCGAATACGGTGTCACATCATGGAGATTGGCGTTCAACGAGTCGTTTTTCTTTTTGACGAGGTCCGCCTGATCGATGCTGATGAGCCTCGATGCCGTTTGCTGATCCAAACGAAGGGCTGCTGTGTCATCGGAAATAGACTCGACCTGAGGCCGGGCAGGAGCACGCAATCTGGCTTGGCGTTGGGCGGCCTCGGCTAGCGCGCCGTCAGCCGGCAGATCGAGGCGCGCCTTCACTCCTTCGTCGAGAACGCTCCATGCCATCGCTCCTTTCTGGCTGACTTTCACTGGAGCCAGATGAGTGCCACGCAAGTTGCCTTGGGTGCCGGTGCGATCCGACACCAAAGTGACGGTCCCGTTCGATGCGCTCGCAGCACCAGGGGGCGACTTCGGAGCCGCAGGACTTGCGGAATTCCCGGAAGCAAGCCACGTCAAAAACTCACCATCCGCCACTTCCGGAGTGCTCTGGGCGGTGGATTTTCTGGTGTCATAGTCTGCGGCTGTGGTGCCGGATTTCCACGATTCCCACACGCCGGTAATCCCGGGGCTTGCGGAAGATTCCACCAGATTGGCAGCAGCAGTCACACGCTGATCCGGCCCCGCAGACTTCTGGAGTTCGCCCAGCGCAAGAAGCATGGCGAGACGGGCGTTGTTGCGGGCGGTCGCCAACGAGTCACCTTGCCCAGCCGCTCGGATCGAAACACTGGAGAGGGTGAGCAAACCGATTGCGATCAGGGTGAGCATCGCCATCAGAATCACGGTGATCACCAAAGTGAACGCTCGCTTTTGGAGGACTGGCTTGGATTGGGTTTTCATGGGTTTTTCCTGTGTGTCCGGTTGTCCAAGGCAAACTTGGCGACCGATGTCCAAAGGTAATTACAAAAGGGATACAGGATATTACCAACTTCCGCAAAAGACTCAAATGTTTTTACAGGTGAGGGAACGCCCGAACCCCTTCCCGGTCAGTTGGAAACACACGCCATTGACCATCTAAGAAGCCATGGGACGGCCTTGGTCAGAGAAAACCGCTGGTCTTTTGATCAAACCAGCAGTTTGGACATCAGCTTCGCAGGCTCGACTCCGGTGATTTTCTGGTCGAGGCCGCGGTATGGGTAGGTGAAGCGGTTGTGGTCGATTCCAAGCTGATGAAGAATCGTCGCGTTGAGGTCGCGGATGTGATGCGGGTCTGCGGTGATGTTCCAACAGAAATCGTCGGTTTCACCAAGCACGAAGCCGGGTTTGACGCCCGCGCCAGCCATCCAGATGGAGAAGCAGCGGCCGTGGTGATCGCGCCCGGAAGTCGGAGCACCGACCGCGCCTTGTGAGTAAACGGTGCGGCCGAACTCGCCTCCCCAGATGACCAGAGTGTCTTCCAACAAGCCACGCTGTTTCAGATCGGTGATCAGTCCGGCGGAAGGCTGGTCGGTGTCGCGACACTGGTTCGGCAATTGCCGGGTGATGGCCACGTGTTGGTCCCAGCCACGGTGGAACAACTGAATAAACCGCACACCGCGCTCGGCGAGGCGGCGGGCCAGCAAACAGTTGGCGGCGTAAGTGCCGGGTTTGCGTGATTCGGGGCCGTAGAGGTCGAAGGTGGAATCGGGCTCGCCTGACAGATCGGTGAGTTCCGGGACCGACGCCTGCATGCGGAAGGCCATCTCGTAGGCATGAATGCGGGCCACGGTTTCAGGATCGCCCACCTCGTCGGCGAAGCGTTGGTTGAGCACGGCGAGATCATCTAACAAATGACGGCGCTGGGGCCGGGAAATGCCGGATGGGTTGTCAAGGTAGAGGACCGGATCCGCTCCGGCACGAAGCATCACGCCCTGATGCTGGGAAGGCAGGAATCCGGATCCCCAAAGCCGGGAGAAAATCGGTTGTCCCGGATTTTTTCCGGTTCCTTGCGAAACGAGCACCATGTAGGCGGGCAGGTTCGAGTTGTCGGTGCCTAGACCGTAGCTGACCCATGAGCCGAGCGACGCATTCCCAAGCTGCATCGAACCGGTGTTGATCAACGTGATGGCGGGATCGTGGTTGATCGCTTCGGTGTGCATCGAGCGAACAACGCAGATTTCCCCGGCGATTTTCTGGGTGTAGGGCAAAAGATCGGTGATCCAAACACCGGAAGGACCACAGAGTTTGCCCCCGGAAATGGGACGGATGACCGGGAAGGTCGCTTGCCCGGCGGTCATTCCTGTAACGCGCTGGCCACCGCGAACGGAATCCGGAAGATTGGTCCCGTGGAGTTGATCGAGTGCGGGTTTCCCATCAAACAGATCGACGTGGGAAGGTCCGCCGGATTGGAACAGATAGATCACGCGCTTTGCCTTTGGCGCAAGCGAGCGGAAGGCTGCGGGGATGGTGTCTGATGAGGATGGACCGGCACTGGCTGAAGCGTGGCCACGGAGGAGCATCGAGGACAAGGCGGCGTGGCCAAGTCCGTTGGCGGCTTTGCCTAGAAATGCGCGTCGTGAGTATTCAAACATGGCGGTGTGGGTTGGAGTGGCGTGAATCAGCGCTTGGTGAGGGTCTCGGAAAGGTTCAAAAGGACGGTGGTGATCTGCGTCCAGGCGGCAAGCTCGGGGGCGGCGATTCCGCTGCTGCGCTCGACCTCACCGATGGCAAGAAGTGACTCGGCGGCGGCGGGATCCGCGAGGTAGTGCTCACGCTCGCGTTTCAAGGTTGCACTGAGAGTTTGCACCTCCTTTTCAACCGGCGGACGGGCGGTGGCGGTGAGGAATGCATGGCGGATCCGCGCCGCGTCGTCGGCGTGGGTCTCTTCTAACAAACGCTGTGCGAATATGCGGGCCGCCTCGACAAACTGCGTGTCATTCAAGGTCACCAGTGCCTGGAGCGGCGTGTTGGTGGGTATCCGGCCAATCGAACAAACCTCGCGATTGGGAGCATCGAAAACGGCGAGATTGACCGGTGGCAACGTGCGTTTCCAATAAGTGTAGAGGGAACGTCGGTGAAGTTTTTCACCATGATCCTGAACAAATGATTGGGCCGTTGCGGGACTGGACCCGTAGTGGGAAACCTGCCGCCAGAGATCGCCGGGCTGATAGGGTCTGACGCTCGGACCTCCAATGCGCGGCACCAGCAAGCCGGCGAATGCCAACGACTGATCGCGAATCTGTTCGGCGGTAAGCCGGAAGCGAGGCCCGCGTGCGAGCCACTCGTTGCGAGGATCCTTGATCAATTGCTCATCCGTGGCATCGGAACTCCTGCGATAGGTCGCGGAGGTCACGATCAATTTGATCATGCGCTTCCGATCCCAACCATTTTCCCTGAAATCCACGGCGAGCCAATCCAACAGCTCCGGATGGCTGGGCCATTGCCCTTGCGATCCGAGATCGGCGGAAACCGCGGAAAGCGCTCGTCCGAAAAAGTGCTCCCAGAGCCGGTTGACCGCCACCCGAGCGGTGAGGGGATTGTCCTCGCGGGTCATCCATCGTGCCAGATCCAGACGGTTCGCCGGCCGATCCTTGAACGAGCCGGTGGCTGGATCAAAATCGGCGGAATTCGCCAGAGGAGGAAGAGCCAAAGGAGTGCCAGGGGTAACCGCTTCGAGCGGAGCGGAATAAACACCTCGATCAAGGATGTGGGTCACGCGGGGCTGTTCCGCAGTGTTCATCACCAGAACCGGGTGCTTTTGTGTTAGAACAGCAAGCCGTTCCTCCAGATTTCGAATCTGATGGCGAACGGGTGCCTTTTCATTCGCAACAGAGTGGAAATACTCGGTGATCCGCTGCTTTTGCTGATCAGTGAGAAGTGCCGGGTCTCCCGTCAGATAGGCGGTGATGTCCGGCGGATGGGGCGAGCCATCGTCATTTCCGGTAACGGCAACGATCTGGAAACGCGCTGGCGAGGCATTTCCTCCGCGATTGAAAAGCAGTTCGGTTGTTAGATAGGGTATCTCGCCCGGGACCAGCGGTTTTGCAAGTGTGAGCGTGATGTGCTGGGGAGTGGCAGATCCAGCGGTGGGCGCCCAGCCGACAAGAGGGTCGGAATTCAGAATTTGCCATGGCTCATGGCCGGGTTGGAAGGAACTGGCGCTGATTCTTTTGATCGGAAGCGCAGCGTTGAGATCGACGTTCGCGGCAGGAAAAGAGGAAACGGAAAGTGGCGCGTTGCCAAGATGGAATGTCCCCTCGAACTCCCCTCCCCCGTATCCGATCCTTCCATTCGCACCCGGAAGAAAGAGCAGGCGGATTGCTGTGATTGGCGGACCGCCGGTGGGAAGTCTGGTGAGGACGTTGTAGGCGGAATAATCGCCATGAGCCACGGTGACCGATCGGTCCGGTTGAATCTGATGCCGCTCCGGGTCTCCGTTAGGTGAATTGACGCTGATGATTTCGAGGGTTTGGAGGGTCAGTTCGCGACCGCGGTTTGCGAGGTCCTCGCGCTGCGCGATTTCCCATGCGGATTGAGCCTCGGGGATCGCCCTGGCATACTCCTGACGGAGCTTTTCAAGCTCAGCTCGGACGCTTTCCGCCTCGGCCGGATCGGCAAGTACGGAGGCTGCTTGGATCGACGGAGCGGCGTTGTATCCTCCATCACCACCGTGACCGGCGTCTCCCAGCGTGTTGAAGAACGCATAGAATCGATAGTAGTCCCGCAAGGTAACCGGATCGTATTTGTGGTCGTGGCACTGGGCGCACGCCACGGTCAAACCGAGAAATGTCTCGGAGGTGGTTTTGACTCGGTCTGCGACATAATTGACGATGTTCTCCTCAGCGATGGTGCCGCCTTCGTGGGTGATCGAGTGGTTCCGGTTGAAACCGGTGGCGACGACCTGGGATTCCGTGGCGTTCGGCAGCAGATCGCCAGCGAGCTGTTCGGTTAGAAACTGGTCGTAGGGTTGGTTCGTGTTGAAGGAATGGATGACCCAATCCCGCCAGATCCACTGATGGCGGCCTCCGTCGATGGAGTATCCGTTTGTGTCGGCGTAACGTGCAGCATCAAGCCACGTGGCTGCGAAGTGTTCACCAAATCTCGGTGAGGCAAGCAAACGATCCACCAAAGCCTCATACGCCTGCAGAGATGGATCGGCGACAAATGCTTCAACCTCTTCAGGACTTGGAGGCAGTCCCGTAAGATCCTGGGTCACCCGACGGATCAGCGTCCTGCGGTCTGCTTCAGCGGCTGGCTCAAGCTTCTGCCGACGCAATCCTTCGCCAACCCAATGGTCCACCGGATGAACCTCGGACGGAGTCGCCGTTTTCACCGGTGCCACGAACGCCCAGTGCTGCTGATATTCGGCCCCTTCTTTGATCCAACGCGTCAGGATTTCACGATCCTCCTCGGAAATCTCGAAATGCGACGTCGGCGGCGGCATCATCAGATCTGGATCGCTGCTGGTGATTCGCCGGATCATTTCGGAGGCTTTCGGGTCCCCCGGAACGATCGCCGGTTGCCCAGATTCGCCGCCTTTCATCGCATCCTCTCGCACGTCGAGCCGCAATTCACCCTGTCGACCATGCGCTGCATCAGGTCCATGGCAGGCGAAGCAGGCTTTCGACAGAATCGGCCGAACATCCCGGTTGAAACCAAGCGGCTCCCCAGCGGCATCAATCGTCAATATCAGGAAAATGCTGGAAAAGAAACGTTTCACGATCATCCGAGGCTGTTATACTTCCTGAACTCCTCCCGTCTATCTTGGACTGCTGAAATTCATCGATCAAAAGGTCTCGCCAGTGCTCCGAATTCCGGTCAACCGTCCGCCGCATGAAACGCGTGACGATCCATACCGATGGCGGCTGCAAGGGCAATC
>SXGQ01136396.1_pt1 | contig 24337 bp, 20 predicted proteins | sample 3178371 | NCBI WGS metagenome assembly SXGQ01 (sample SAMN11356859, study PRJNA531348) | freshwater metagenome | isolation source: freshwater sample F1-20 | place: China: Fuxian Lake, Yuxi | collected 2017-12-25 | reverse complement strand
CGGCACCTTGAGATCCATCTCATTAATCACGGTGCGCAACAAAAGGTATTCTTGACGAGTTCCAAAAGCCATTATTTTTTTGGAACCCAAAACGATACAAGCCCCATGTTGGGGGTAAATCACCGTTTCGCCCTTCTTGAAAGTCACAGATAACAATTGTACGCCGTGGGTGCGGCATTGCCACAGTTCCACCAAAGACAGTTTTGGCGCCCCCGGTCGGAATCGAACCTACGACCTGCGGATTAGAAAACCGTTGCGCTATCCAACTGAGCTACAGGGGCAATTTGTGTCAACACCAATGATACCTGTGCATCATGCAAGCAAACGGCGCAGCATGTCAAGAGACGATATGACACTCATTTGACGCATCTGCTCGCGTTGTCCGGGCAATACAAAAGTCTTGGCATGAACCTCGCCATTGGCGAGCGCCACAGCCACACAGAGTGTGCCTACGGCCTGTCCATCTTGCTGCTCTGGACCAGCCACCCCAGTGAGCGCCAGCCCGATATCGGCCCCGAGGAGGTCTTTGACACCACGAGCCATCTCGATCGCAGCAGGCTCTGACACAACGGGGCCTGGAGTTACTTGCAAGAGACTGAATTTGACGTCGCTCGCGTAAGAAACAACGGCTCCCCGAAACACATCCGATGCACCTGCAATCTGAGTCAGGCGACCAGAGACCAACCCACCAGTAACTGATTCTGCGAGCCCAAGCGTGAGACCACGCTGGCGCAACATTGCAAGGACAACTGACTCCATGTTGTCGTCATCCACACCAAACACGATGTCTCCGACGACCTCCCGCACACGCCGTTCCCACGTGTCAAGCAAAACATTGACTGCATCTCGAGTAATTGCTTTGGCGGTGAGCCTCACCTTGATTCCTTCCCAACCACTTGCCAAAAACGCCAGAGTTGTATCTGGACTGCGATCTAATTCATTGATTAGTGGTTGGAGCCGCTCATTTAGACCAGATTCACTGTCGCCCCATGTACGCAAAACACGGCTGGCAATGATTGCAGTTTCTCCTGAGCGTGCAATCAAATCCGGAATTATGACTCGCTCCATCATGTCGCGCATTTCATGGGGCACTCCTGGCACCGCGTAGATCACCTTGTTGCCCACTGGACAAATAAGCCCAGGTGCAGTGCCCCGCGTTTGAGCAATCACCTGTGCTCCAACTGGTACTTCTGCTTGTTTGAGATTGTTGGCAGGCATTCGCCGTTGGCGCGATGCAAACATTGCCTCAATTGCTGCTGCAATATCGTCATCTAGTTCAAGGGATACCCCCATAACAGTGGCGATGGCTTCGCGCGTTAGGTCGTCATGTGTCGGGCCAAGACCCCCACACACCACTACCGCATCTGCTTCTTGTAGGCGATCACGAATTGCATCAACAACTCGATCTTTGTTGTCGCCTACTTTGACTTGCATCAATGAATCAATTCCCACTGCAGCAAGTTGTTCGCCGATCCATGACGAGTTGGTGTCAATTATCTGTCCAAGCAGTAATTCAGTTCCAACAGCAACAACATCGCAGCGCATATCAATTAGTTGATGGCGGAGATTTTCGACCCAATACTGCGCGTGTCGCGTACTGACCACCACTCACAACCGTCAAAGCAACCGCCACCCACAGAAATATCTGCCAAGTCCATGTTTGATTAACAGTCGTAAATGGAGCGAGGGCGAAACCAACAGCCATTTGCTGGCTGAAGGTCTTTACTTTGGCCAACTTGCTGGCGGGCATGCTGCCCCCACGACCACTGATAAAAACACGATATACGCTGACGATTACCTCCCGAAATGCGATAATCAAAACTGGCAATACCCAAAAAACATCACGACTCACGAGCGTGAACATCGCTCCAAGAACCAACACTTTGTCCGCTAACGGATCCAGAAAAGCACCGCTTCGGGTTGTGCCGTGACGACGCGCCAAGTATCCGTCAATTCCGTCGCTCAGACACAACACCATCCACAATGCAAGGGCAATCCAACTGCCACGACCGTCCACGGGAATTAGTGCAAACAGCAATGGCGAAATGAGCAATCGCATTACAGAAACGGCGTTCGCCCATGTGGCGATGGCTGACTCGTCAAAGGGCATACGGTGCAGCTTTGTTGATTCGGTTTTCAGAACCTGTGAGTGCGATCAAATCAGGGCCGTAGGCCTGCTCGATTTCGACAGAATAGAACTCACCGACTTGCAATGACTCATCAACTTGAATCACTCCATCAATTTCAGGAGCCTCTCGATGACTTCGTGCCTGACCAGGCTCGTCGACAAGAACCTCAAGGCGTTCACCGATCAGTTCGTCGCGTCGTGCCGCCGTTATTTCGTCTTGAATCTCCCGCAATTCCCCTAGTCGCGTGTTCATCAGCGTGGGATCAACTCGATCCGGCAAGCCAAGAGCGTGAGTTCCGTCTTCAGGGCTGAAAGCGAAAAATCCGCACCAATCCAACTGAGCTTCACGAACAAAGTCAAGCAATAGATCATGGTCGTCTTCTGTTTCTCCCGGATAACCGACAATGAAATTGCTCCGAAATGCAGCGGTTGGCTCAAGGCTACGAATTCTCTGGATACGTTCAAGGAATCGAGTGCCGTCGCCCCATCTGCGCATCCGTCGCAAGTGCGACTTGCTGACATGTTGCAGCGAGAGGTCAAAATACGCAACACCAGTGTCAATAATCGTGTCGATTAGTTCGTCACTGAGATCGCTTGGATACAAATACAACAACCGAGTGCGCGCCACGCGTTGGCTGACTTGACGCACGAGCGGCACGATTGATCCCGCTCCCAACTCCCCTGGCTTGTCTTTTCCGTAACTGGCCAAGTCTTGGGCAACAAGAACAATTTCTTGAACGTTCAGGTCCTCTACCTCAGCCAGAATCGACTCGACGGTTCGACTCCGTTGTGGTCCACGAAAACTTGGGATCGCACAAAATCCACAAGTGCGATCACAACCTTCTGCCACTTTTACATACGCCCACGGGGCTGAGGCTGGTGGTCTTGGCAGGTTGAGTAAATCAAAGGAAGGCAGTTCAGCTTTAACGCTAAGTGGCTTGCTGCCAAGCCTGATCGGCACACCAAACCCGGCAATCTGATCGGCTTCTGGCAACGCTTCAGCGAGTTCTTGTCCGTAGCGCTCGGCCATGCAGCCAGTCACCACGAGGCGAGATGACTTTTTCCTTTGTTCATCAAGGGACAGCAAAGTGTCAATACTCTCTTGACGAGCGTCTTCAATGAAAGCACAAGTGTTGACTACCACCACATCAGCAGATGCGACATCGTCGGTTGACACAAGGCCTTGGGCAAGTAGGGTGCCCGTTAGTTTGTCCGAGTCCACCTGGTTTTTGGGGCAACCCAGGGTCTCAATATAGAAGCGTTGCATCGCCTCCCAGCCTACTCGTGGATAGGTTTTTAGTGGTTGAGGCCGAGACCCTTGTATGGCCATTGCATCGAAACCAAGCAACCCGTGCCCGACAATGTGATGTAGGCGGTGCGATTGTCTGGTCCGCCAAAACAGATGTTGGTAGTGAGTGGGTCGTTGGTTACGACATGATCCAGTATGTCTCCAGCAGGTGAAATCACAGTGACGCCACCGTTGAGCAGGGTCGCGACACAGACATTGCCCTCACCGTCAACGGCGAGCGAGTCAAGGTATTGCAAACCCGGTAGTCCGCATAAACATTGTGTTGGGTCGACCATTCCGGCGTGTTCGACTACGCCTGGCGAAAGTATTCTCCGCTGGAAAACACGACCGGTGTGCGTCTCGGCCCAATACAAACGCGTCCCGTCGGGACTGAGTCCGATTCCGTTTGGTCCTTCAACGGGAAACAGCACTTCGGTAATGGATGAGCCGTCTGCTTTTGCGTAATAAATACCGGTGCGATCACTCACCCGATCGTGACGAATTCCGTGATCGGTGAACCAAAAGCCGCCGTGTGCATCGAACACCAAATCATTTGGGGCACGCAATGCGATGTCGCCACAGTGCGTATATAAATCGCTCACTACACCAGTTGCAATATCAACTTTTTGGATTCGTCCACCAATGTAAATAGACGGGTCAAATGGGCCTGGAAACAACATTGGTCCAACGTCAACTGGAGTGAAGGCATTGCCGTTGTTGCACAAATACAGATACCCATCAGGACCCATCGCTAATCCGTTTGGTCCACCATCAATGTTGGCGATGGTCTGCTTGGTTCCGTCGGGCAAAACTCGGGTGATGCGAGGACCAAACATCTCAACCAAGATGACGCTGCCGTCCGGCATCGCAACGGGGCCTTCGGGAAATCTCAATCCGTCTGTTATTTGCCTTAGTACAGGTGTAGACATGATTCCCCCATGCAAGTGATGTTTAGTTGTCGAGTTGAGAAGACTCCAGTTCCTCTACTGACATCATTACAGCACGCGCCTTCGAGCCATCACTTGGACCGACGATTCCACGTTCTTCAAGCAGGTCCATCAATCGACCAGCGCGGGCAAAACCGACTTTGAGTTTGCGTTGCAGCAACGAGGTCGAGCCAACTCCAGAGCGCACAACAATCTCAATGGCTTGACTCAATAAATCGTCATCGTCCCCACCACCACCGCCAGATGACCCAGACGAACTATTGCCGTTCTTGTCACCTTCGATGCCAGAGACATACACCACTTCTGGGGCCTGACGACGCCAATGAGCCACCACTTTACGAACTTCTTCTTCGCTCACCCACGAACCTTGAATTCGGTTGGCAACATTGCTGTTGCCTGGCAGCAACAACATGTCACCTTGCCCGATCAGTTTTTCTGCGCCGATTTGATCCAAGATGACTCGACTGTCAGTAAGGCTCGACACGGCAAATGCCATGCGAGCTGGAATGTTTGCCTTGATCACGCCGGTGATGACATTGACGCTTGGCCGTTGGGTAGCCACGATTAAATGCACTCCAACAGCCCGCGCTTTTTGAGCGATACGAGTGATACTTTCTTCAACGTCACGCGCTGCCACCATCATGAGATCGTTTAATTCGTCAACCACAACCACAATGTAGGGCAATCGCTTGTATTCAGGTTGCCCCTCTTCTCTTGGCATTTCTCCGCGGTCATAGGCGGCGTTGTAGCCGGTGATATCTCGGAATCCGACTTCGACAAGCAAGTCGTATCGTCGCTCCATCTCTTTGACCGCCCAGTTCAGCGCATTTGCTGCTTTTTTAGGATTAGTGACGGGAGCAGTCAATAAATGCGGCAGACGAGTGTATTGACCCATCTCCACCTGTTTTGGGTCAATCAAAATCAGGCGCACCTGATCAGGAGTCGTACGCATCAACAACGAGGTGATGATGCTGTTGAGACCACTTGATTTACCGGCACCAGTCGCACCAGCAATCAACAAGTGTGGTGTCGTTGCCAAGTTCAAAAACACCGCACGACCAGCAATATCTTTACCGATTGCAACATCGAGTGGATGCACGGCGGCGCGCGCCTCTGGCGACGAGATCAGATCACCAAGCGATACAAGTTGACGTGATTCGTTTGGAACTTCTACGCCAATTGCCGACTTGCCAGGAATCGGTGCCAAGATGCGCACGTCAACTGCCGCCATTGAGTATGCAATGTCGCGGTTCAGACTCGTTACACGAGCCACCTTGACTCCTGGTCCAAGTTCGAGTTCAAAACGCGTCACGGTTGGGCCAACCGTCATTCCCATCAATCGCGTTTCAACACCGTGCAGTGCGAGCGACTCTTGTAGCAATTGTCCACGTAGGGCAACACGCGCTTTATCAACTTCGTGTGCCTCGGTGCGCGACAGCAATGAGTTGTCCGGCAAAACCCAGATGCTCGTTTCACCTGATGGTCCGAGATCCAAATGAGCAGGCACAGATTTTTCAATTTTCCCATCGGGCTTTTGATGAAACTCTGGGGATGTTGGTGCGGTGGGAGTCTCAATCCGAGGAGTTTTGCGCGGCTTCTTGGTCTGCTCAGCAAAGTCAGGGTCTAATCCTGCGTCATACAAGGTTGCTTTCGTTGGCAAGGGTCGAGGCTGATTCGATTCACCTGAGACCTCGACAAGATCGTCGTAAGGCGTGTCTCTTGATTGATCACTACGCCCAATTTGGCGTAACCCTCTTCGCACCTTCTGTGAGGCGGGACCAGCCACTGCGCTTGATTGAGTTCGCAATTTGGCAATTAATTCTGGTAGCGACACGTCGGTGATGAGCAAGACTCCCAACACCATGAGCGCACAAAGCAAAACAAACGCTCCCGCCCAGCCCAATGTTGACCTGAGTGGCTCGACAAGTATCGCCCCGATCCAACCCCCTGCATCTGACATCGCATCTACTGAGGCGACAATTTTATTTTCCCCGTTAATTAGGTGCAGGAATCCCAAACCCGCGATTACAACGATTCCCCATCCGATTGAGAGCCGCACCCGATGCTCCACCTCTCGGCGACGAACCAATGCCACGCCAATGCCAATAATGACGATGGGGAGTGCAAATCGACCCAACCCCAACAGCCAGCCAAGTGAAGTGTCAAGTGCTCGACCAACGGGCCCAGCAAGATGCAGATACATCGACAGCGCCATCAAAATTCCGACGCTGATAAAAGCAACTCCCCAAAACTCAACCTCGCGGCCAGCCAAAGCCGACCTTGTCAAAGACTTGCTGGAAGGGTTTTGGGAGTCCTTTTTGTCGGGACGAGCACTCCCTCTAGGGGGAGTTTTCACTGATGAGCCAGAGGGCTTAGACGATGAAGAACCCTTGGCAGACATGCCTTAAACCGTACCAACGGGTGTTCACTGTCAAAGGGATACCCCTACAAATACAGGCTAAAAGGGGTGACGGATCCAAATTTACGCCTTTAAGTCGTCATCACCACGGGCACAATCATGGGGCGTCGTTTTGTGCGTTCGTTTACGAATTTTCCAGCCGCCCGACGAACTTCTTTTTCCAGACCATCAATATCATGCACCCCGTCAGCGAGTGCGCGCTCAACTGCTTTGGCCACCGTGTCGCATGCCTCGTCTAAAAGATCTTCTGCTTCAGGCGCATAAACCCAACCCCGTGTGATGATTTCTGGTCCGGTCAATACTCGATTGGTTTCGCTGTCCACCGTTACAACAACGACAACCACACCTTCTTCTGCCAGCACGCGCCGATCTCGCAACACACCTTGTCCGACATCTCCAACTATGCCATCAACGAACAGATTCTGTGCTGGCACTCGCGCATGAAACGAGAGATTCTTGTCGTTGAGTTCTAAAACGTCACCATTGCTTGCTAACAAAATATTATCTTTGGGTAATCCCATCGTTGCTCCAAGTTCGGCGTTTGCCAACATATGCCTGTAGTCACCGTGTATCGGAACGAACCACTCAGGTTTGATAATTGACAAATAGGTTTTGATTTCATCGGCTTGCGCGTGCCCAGTGGCATGCACGTCTGCGATTCCAGAGTGGACTACTTTTGCGCCAGCACGCAATAGACCATCAATCACCCGATTGACATTGTATTCGTTCCCCGGAATCGCATGGCTCGACAAAATGACAGTGTCGTCTCCTCCGACTTTGACAAACCGATTCTCACCCCGCGACAGAAGTGATAGAGCAGACATCGGTTCGCCTTGGGACCCTGTGGAGATAATACAAACTTTTTCGGGAGCCAGATCCCGTGCCTCATCAATGTCAATAATCGAACTCGCTTTGACTTTCAGTAATTTGAGGTCGATTGCCAAACGAACATTTTTTTGCATCGACCGACCAAGTGTCGCTACCACTCTTCCCTGACCAACTGCGGCTTCAATGATTTGTTGTATTCGGTGGATGTGGCTTGCAAAACTCGCCGTGATTATTCGACGGTCTGAATGTTCGATGAATAATTGCTTCAATACTTTTCCAACATTGCTTTCGCTCGGAGCATGGCCGTGTTCTTCGGCGTTCGTGCTGTCACACATGAGTAATCTCACGCCGTCTGTCTTGGCAAGTTCTCCGAGTCGCGACAGATCTGTTCGTCGACCATCTACTGGTGTGAGGTCTAATTTAAAATCACCTGAGTGGATAATGACACCTTGGGGAGTATGAAGCACGATGGCATGGGCATGGGGCACCGAGTGGGTAACTGGCAGAAACTCAACATCAAATGGACCAATCTTGCGCCGCTCTCCGTCGGCCACGACGACAAAGTCAGTATGAGACAGCAAGCCCGCCTCTTCGATGCGATTGCGCGCTAATCCCAAAGTGAGTGCTGAGCCAAAAATAGGGAAAGAGAGTTCGCGCAAAAGAAACTGCAAACCTCCAACATGGTCTTCGTGGCCGTGCGTAGCGACACAACCCACAATGCGTTCTGAGTTTTCCCGCAAGAAAGTAAAGTCCGGCAGCACGAGGTCAATTCCGTGCATGTCTGCCGACGGAAACATCAATCCACAATCAATCAGCAGCAACTTGTCTTGTTGCTCAATCACCATGCAGTTCCGACCTATTTCGCCCAGACCACCTAAAAAGAAAATGTGTATTGGTTGAGCCATCTCAGCGAGATGCCGCTCGAGCAAGGTTGAGGTTTTCCAGCACAATCTTTGCTCTTTCGTGAACGAACTCTGGCGGTGCGCCCATTGGGAGGCGAGCAGGTCCGACGTCAAAACCCAGCAATTGCATCATTGCCTTCGTCGGGAGTGGATTTGGAGCTTCGTCACCAGTCTCGAAAGAAAAACTTTCTACGAGTCGATTATTTATTGCAAGGGCTCTGGCAATGTCGCCGTTCTTGAATGCCACAATCATTTCTTTGTGATCAATACCAGACCAATGCGTGGCAACACCAATGACGCCCACCCCGCCATAGGCCAAGAATGCCAGGGTTAATCCATCATCGCCGCTATACAGTTCAAACCCTTGCGGTGCTTTTGACATCAAAACCGCAGTTTCAGCCGGATTTCCGGCAGCATCTTTGACTCCGCGAATGTTTGTGTTGTCCGCAGCAAGCGACAGCAGTGTCGCGGTATTAATTTTACGTCCAGTGCGCACAGGGATGTCATAGACGATCACTGGCAAGGATGTTGCCGCAGCCATCGCCGAAATATGGGCTGCAATTCCGGCTTGCGAGGGTCTGTTGTAATAGGGACAAACAGCCAGAACGCCAGCAACTCCGAGTTTGCTTGCTCGACGGGTGAGATTAACCGAATGGAGTGTGTCGTTCGAGCCAGTACCAGCCACGATTGGAATCGTCACTGCATTGCTCACCACTTCCCACAGCATTATTTTTTCGTCGTCAGTCAGGGTCGATGATTCACCCGTTGTGCCTGTTAACACGAGTCCATCATTGCCGTTGGCCTGCAACCAACGCGCCAGACGGACGGCCTCATCAATGTTGACCTCACCTGCTGCATCAAATGGCGTAATCATCGCCGTCAAAACTTCTCCGAAAATCGCCATCAAAAAGACCCTTCTGCGTGGCGATCAATTCCTTGAGTCAGAATCAAGTCCTCGTGCAACTCCATCCAGATGTCATGAAAACTGTTGCACATCACCCCAGTGAACATTTTATGCTCCCCTTGCTCTACTTTTTGGCATGCTGCAGCCAGACGAGGTGAGTATTGGGCCATGCGATTAAGTATCCCACCAAACCCCACGACAATCGGCTGCGTTTTTCTATGCAGTTCAGTCAACTGAGCCACAACAGCCCCGTCATAAGAGTTGTCGGTGTGGTCGTTGGGCTCACCATTGCGCAGTTGCCATTCACCGCATAGTTCCTTAAAAGCCTCATTGAGACTCAAAAACAACTGATATCCGTCAGCCATTAGGGGCACGATTCCTGATTCAACATCTTGCCGTAATGCATCTAGGTGGGCCTGTTTGCCCGCTGGCGTGAGCTGCCAAAGCGACCGAGCCTCTCGAAAGAGGACGAATTCTTGGGCCTTGAGTTGCTCTAGGAGCGACAGCACCACATCTGGGTCGAATCTAGAGATCTCAGCAATAGTGTCGACATTGGCAAATCCCTTGATGCGCAATGCATGATGCACGACAAACTGAGGCGAGGATTGAATTCCCATTACGCCCCCAACAGTAGTGACCGACTGGGACTAAGCAGGAATGCTGATGTCCTTGCCGATTTCAAAGGCTAAATATTCCTCGCCGGTGTCTTCCCAGTCCTCAAACTGAATAACACCGAGATCTTCAAATCGGTGACGAAGCCACTTGTCATTGCGGTCAAGCAGTCCCAACTTTTTACAATTCGGAACGATCTTGGCGAACAACATTTGTTGAAAAATGGTGCGAGTTGGGTCTTGCAACAAAATCGGGGCGATTTCTTTGGTGTTGACTCCGAGGCGATCCCAGACTTCTTGTTGCAAAAACCGATCCCTCATCCGAACGCTCGCTTCAAAAGCGAATTCCTGGCGTTCTTTGATTTCCACATCAGTCATCTGGGCATAAACCTCTTGCAGACTTAAAACACCGAATGCAACATGACGAGCCTCGTCACTCATGACATAACGCAAAAGTTTCTTTAACAACGGCTCTTGAGTTGTTTGATGCAAGAAGCCAAAAGCCGCGAGGGCAAGCCCCTCCACCATGATTTGCATTCCGAGATATGTCATGTCCCAGCGACTATCGGTGATGATGTCGTCCAGCAACAGCCCGAGGTGGGCGTTTATCTGATAGCCGCCACCTAGTTTCTCATCGAGATAACGGGCAAAGACTTCGACATGCCGTGCTTCGTCCACTACTTGAGTGCTGGCGTAAAGCTTGGCGTCATACCATGGCACAGTTTCAACGATTTTAGATGTACAAATTAGGGCGCCTTGCTCTCCGTGCAAAAACTGCGACAGCTGCCAACGACGACCTTCAATTCCAAAGTCAAGCCATTCTTTTGGACCCCAACTACTCAACGACGACGCAGAGAACAACGAAACATCAAATCCGTTGCCAAGAACCGCCTGATCCTCAGCAATCGTTTTTTCAATGTCAACTTCTGTTTCCCATGGGAGATCCGTGGTGCCGTTCCATTGACTGGTCTTGGCTTTTTCATAGAGCTTGCGCAACGGAGGACGAGTAAGCGAGTAATCCCATGTAAACACGGTGTCATTTGTGTAGGGGACAAAATGTTCTGTTGCGTCACGATCAGTATTCGTGATCGCCAGAATCGCCTCGATGTCGTTGACCTCTTTGCGACCAATGAGATCTTGATTCGTATTATCGATAACGGTCATGTTTTTATTCCTTTTCTGGTTGTTATTAAATCATTGCCTGCATGGATGTATTGAGATAGGCCTGCACGAAACGTCGAGTGCTTTGTTCGTCAGAGAAATCAATCGTGCGGGACGGAGCCAAGAAGAATGAGATCACGAGACGACACATAATGTCGACTAGCTCGTCCGCTTCGTGTTTTGCGATGAATGGTTCGGCTAGCGGGGCAATAAAGGCGGTGGCGATTCGAATGATGCGAGGCACACCGCTCACCGTTAGATCTCCCAACGCCTCTCCTGGTACCGCTGCCATCAAAGCAGCCAAATGCTCATCGTGTCGCAATTCAGAAGTTGCCACAACGATGCTGCGCACCAGCAGTTCTTCAAGCGAATCTGCGCCTTCGAGATGAGCCCGCAACACAACAAAAAACTCTTGGACACTTTGTTCGCGCAGGGCGTCAAGCAAAACATCCCGACCGCCCGGGAATAGTCGATAAACCGTGGCGCGCGACACCGTTGCTTCCTCACAGATTTCGTCCATCGTCACTTTTTCAAAACCGGAAACGGCTACACAGGCGCGGGCCGCATCGAGTACCTCTGATTGCGCTGTTTGACGGTCAAAATCCTGCTCGGGCATAAGTGAGACACTAACGGCATTGATGTCTCAATGTCAACAAATGTGATTGCGGCCCTGCCCTTTTTGCTTTTTTTACATCCAGCACGGTTAGCGCTGGAATCTTTCAGACCCTATGCCGTTGGCAATACGTAGTCAGCAAAGCGCTCGCGGAGGGTCTTTTTGGAGAATTTTCCGACGCTCGTCTTGGGCACTTCGTCAATGAATACGACGTCGTCGGGAATCTGCCACTTAGCCAACTTTGGCGCAATGTACTCCAGTACATCTTCTTTGGTCAGCGTCGAGCCCGCCTCGACCACGACACAGGCCAACGGCCGCTCCGACCACTTTGGATGCGGTACGCCGATTACGGCTGCTTCTTTGATTAGCGGGTGGGCCATAAGTTCGTTTTCAATTTCAACAGAACTGATCCATTCACCACCTGATTTGACGAGGTCCTTGGTGCGATCAACCAATCTGATGCGACCTCTTTCGTCCATGGTCGCGACATCTCCCGTGCGCAACCACCCGTCTGTTGTAAAACTTTCGGCCGCCCGCTCATCGTTGTAATACGACGATGCAATCCATGGACCGGCACATTGCAATTCTCCGCTGGTCTCGCCATCCCATGCAACTGAAATTGATGTACTTGGGTCAACAACTCGGCAGTCAACGCCAAAACTAATGACACCGACTGTCGTGCGCAGGTCTGCTTGTTGTTCTTGGGGCAAGAGACGATCTGCAGCAGACAATGTGCACACGGCTGCGATTGGACTTGTCTCTGTCATTCCCCATGCCTGCAGGATTGGTAAGCCAGTTTGCAGTCTGAAGCCCTCACTTAATGCTTTTGGAACAGCCGAGCCACCACATGGAATCGCACGCAGAGACGAAGTGTCCCGACCTTTTAGTTCCGGTAACACGCCCATCCAAATCGTGGGTACACCTGCTGCGACCGTAACTTTTTCATCCACGATGAGATTTGCAATTGCTGCTCCGCTGAGATCGGGACCGGGCATCACGAGACTCGCTCCAGATCCGACGGCTGCATGCGCCAGACCCCATGCATTGGCGTGAAACATCGGGACAACTGGCAAAATCACATCGGACTCGCGTGCGCCGAGCGAGTCAACGGTCATCGCCGCCATTGTGTGCAGATAAGTACTTCGATGGCTATAAACGACTCCCTTGGGGTTTCCCGTCGTACCACTCGTGTAGCACATGCTTGCTGCTTGATTTTCGTCTGGAACAACAAACTCAATTGGTTGCGAGCCAGCAAGAAGCTGCTCATAATCATGTATTTCAAAACCCTTGATTGAACTTGGTGCATCACCCTTGCCGTCATCCATCACAACAAGATGTTTTACTGTCGTAAATGTTTCCAGTAACGGAGATATCAAGCCAAATATTGATTTGTCAATGAATATCACTTCGTCTTGGGCATGGTTGACAATGTAGGTCAGTTGTTCCGGGAATAATCTGATGTTGAGCGTGTGTAGGACTCGCCCCGAGCAGGGAGCTGCAAAATATAATTCCAGATGTCTGGACGTATTCCATGCAAATGTGCCAACTCGCCCTTGCGCCGATATCCCCAAGGTGTTGAGGACCGCGCCAAGTTGGCGAGTGCGGTGCGCCCAAGTGCCGTAATCAACGCGCTCTTTCCCTCTGCCAGTTGCAGTCGTGATTGTTTTATTACGGTGATATTTCTCGGCACGTTCAAAAATGTGATTGATTGATAGTGGCGTTGACTGCATCAGACTTTGCATATTTACCCCCGCTTAGAACGCAACTCTCATTGAATTGCTTTTCTTACACGGTACCAATCGTGCCTGGCAGATGCCTCACGGCTACGGTAACAAGGTGCGCAAAACCGTGGTGACCCTCACTTCAATCCTTTTTATCTGTGGAACAATCGGATCAAATATTGGCCCTGCCCTCGTTGATGAGCATCCCGTGTATGTGTTGCTGCTGAGCGCTCGCAACCGCAACCTTTTTGGTGCAGTGCCATTCATTGATCCGCTCCCCTACTTTGTCATTGGCTTTGTGCGTCTGATGTTGGCCGCACTGGCATTATTTTTTGTGGGTCGCTGGTATGGCGACCGAGCCCTCAACTGGTTGGTCGGTCAGACCAAAGAATTGCCGAAAATATACGTCTGGACGGAGCGGGCAACCGCGCGCGCCGGATGGCTGGCAATTTTATTGATGCCAGGCTCAAATATTGTGTGCCTCCTGCTGGGTCATCACCGCATGGAGCCTCGCCGCTTCGCCGCCCTGGCCTGCGCTGGTGTGATTTTAAAACTCAATCTGCTCTATATCGGAGGTCAAATCTTTGAAGATCAGATTCGATCCGCCTTGTCTTTTATTGAGTCATATCAGTGGTGGATTGTGATTGGACTGTTTGCGATCACATTTGCCCAATCAGCGCGCCGTAATTTGCCGCGCTCCCCTGAGGACCCCGCACCATAGAGGATTAGACTTGCCCGATGGCTCAAACATCATTCGGCGGCACTCCCGTCAACACCGTCGGCGATCTTCCAAAAGTTGGACAAACACTTCCAAATTTCTCACTAACCGCGGGCAACCTGCAAGAGTTCAGCAATGAATCATTAATCGGCAAGCGAGTCATTTTCAATATCTTCCCGAGCGTTGACACACCGACATGCGCCACAAGTGTTCGCACCTTCAATAGCCTCGCGTCTTCGCTTGACAACACGGTTGTCTACTGCGTTTCTGCCGATCTTCCTTTCGCACAGGGCCGCTTTTGTGGCTCAGAAGGGCTCAGCAACGTCGATAACGCATCGTCGTTCCGTACTGATTTTGGACAAACGTTTGGTGTAGGGCTCAACGAAGGAGCATTTGCCGGTCTTCTTGCACGCGCCGTTGTTGTCGTTGATGAAAACGGAAAAGTTCTTCACACTGAACTTGTCTCAGACATTGCTAATGAGCCAAATTACGACGCAGCAATAGCGGCATTAAAGTAATTACAAAAGCGCATCAATGCCGATGGTGAGACGCTGTGGGAGCCCCGCCACCTGACGACACGCCAAGACGACTCCTGGCATAAAACTCACCCTGTCACTACTGTCGTGCCGAATCACGAGCGTCTGTCCTGCTGTTCCTAAAATCACTTCTTGAGATGCAGTCATGCCCACCATACGGACCGAGTGCACGCGAATTCCTTCTGGTCCTTGACCTCCGCGGGCTCCAACAATGACCTCATGCTTTGTCGGATCAGCCGCCCATGTCGTGCTTGCTGAGGCCATCCGTTGTGCAGTTGCCATCGCCGTTCCACTCGGCGCATCAGACTTGTCGTTGTGATGAAACTCGATTATTTCTGCTGTATCAAAAAATGGGGCAGCCTGTTCGGCAAATTTCATCATCAAAACGGCGCCAATCGCAAAGTTCGCGGCGATGATGCAGTTGCTCCCCGTGAATGATTTTTTAAATGACAAAATGTCGTCGTCGGAAAAACCCGTGGTTCCGACCACCGCATGCATCCCGTGCAAGGCAAGCCACGGCAAGGTGATTCGGGCTGCACTTGCCACAGTGAAATCAACAACGACTTCGGCATGAGCATCAGCAAGAGCTTTGAGTTCGCTTGAGATTGTCAAACCGTGCACCGAACTACCTGCTCCGTCAAGGTCGACAACGGCAACAAGTTCAAGTCCTTTGGCGGCTACGACAGCGTCGCAAACCGTGGCACCCATCCGACCACCAGCGCCTACAACGCCAACTCGGATCAGATCGTTTTTTTGCTGATTACCCATGCCCAAACCGTAGTCGTGTGAGGACCAGGAAAGGGCGTGGATTGATCAGTTTGTGGGGTCTATTTCAGCGATGACGGCGACCATTGCCACCACCCTCGCGTTCGTTGCCTCCGGCTTGTCCACCCGGTCCAAGGTCTCCGAATTCAGAGCGCAGTTCCGCGTCAAACTCGTCCTCAAAAGACACCGCAACAGCGGCACTTGGTGAATTACCTTTGCGATTCTGGCGAGACTCGTCAGAAGATGAAGCCAAGTCTTGTCCATCTTCCCCTACGGGAGTAAGGCTGACTTTGCCACGAGCGTCAACGTCATCAACACGAACTGTCATCTCGTCACCAACATCGAGTACATCTTCAACACGGTTCACCCGTTTTCCGTTGCCCAACTTGCTGATGTGCACAAGACCGTCAAGACCTGGGCTGATGTTGACGAAAGCACCAAACTTCGTGATGCTTACAACACGACCGCTATGGATACTGTCGATTTCCGGCGCTGCTACTGGTTCTCCACCGCGATCATTTCTGCCGCCACGTGGTTCGCGTTCCCGACGTGGTTCAGACGATCCTCCGCCACTACCGCCGAGTGATTCACCGTCAGGACCGACTGGAACAAGACTGACCTTGCCCTTATCGTCAATATCTTCGACGCGCACCATTATCTCGTCACCGAGAGCCAAGACGTCTTCGACGTTATTGACGCGTTGACCATTGCCCAACTTGCTGATGTGAATCAGTCCATCACGACCAGGAAGAATATTTATGAATGCACCAAACTTCGTGATGCTGACAACACGACCATTGTAGATGCCACCGAGATCCGCCGTTGGAGGATCGACAATGGCAAGAATCCTGGCCTTTGCTTCTTCCACTTTGGCATTGTCGGGAGAACCAATTGTGACGATTCCGACAGAACCGTCATCGTCGACAGCAATTTCTGCTCCGGTCTCTTGCTGAATGGTGTTGATGACCTTGCCCTTTGGTCCGATAACTTCTCCCACTTTGTCCAATGGAATTGTGATCGTGACAATCTTGGGGGCCGACTCAGCAACGGTGTCACGGGCAGTTGCCAGTGTCTTGTTCATGACGTCAAGGATCGCCATCCGCGCATCGCGTGCTTGCTGCAAGGCTGCACCAAGAACATCGGCAGGAATTCCATCAATTTTGGTGTCGAGTTGCAGAGCGGTTACAGCATCAGATGTTCCAGCAACTTTGAAGTCCATGTCACCAAAGGCATCCTCCGCTCCGAGAATGTCCGTCAGCGTGAGGTATTTTCCTTCCGCGTAAATAAGTCCCATTGCGATTCCGGCAACAGGCGCCTTAATCGGAACACCTGCATCCATCAATGAAAGACTGGATGAGCAAACAGACGCCATTGAGGTCGAACCATTTGAAGCCAGAACCTCACTGACCAAACGAATGACGTAAGCAAAGTCGGCCTGACTTGGAACGACGGGCAGCAACGCTCGCTCAGCGAGCGCACCATGGCCAATTTCACGGCGCTTTGGAGTACCAACGCGACCTGTCTCACCATTGGCCCAAGGCGCCATGTTGTAGTGATGGATATAGCGTTTTTGGTTATCAGGTCCAAGGGTGTCTAATAATTGGTTCATGCGCGGCATCGCCAATGTGCAGACGTTCATGACTTGAGTCTCTCCACGCTGAAACAATCCTGTTCCATGAGCAGTGGTTAGTAGACCAACTTCAGCAGACACGGGACGCAGGTCACGAGGACCCCGACCGTCAATCCGAATACCATCTTCAACCACGCGTTTGCGCACCATTTTTTTGGTCAAACTTCGCACCGCCTCTTTGACTGCTTTTTCTTGACCAAAAAATGGACCAGGTGCGACAGATGTGCCGGCCAGTTCCTTGGCGGTCTCGTCTGCAACTGCATCAGTCGCTGCATTGCGATCGGCTTTGATGGCGATCGTTACCGCAGATGCCAACTTAGAAGTGGCAACCGCTTCAACAGCGGCAAATATTTCTGGCGTGTAGTCAAGTACAGGCGTATACGCCAACGGTGCGATTGGGCCATTAGTCGCAATCACACTGGCACGCAATTGACGTTGAAGGGCAATTGACTCCTTGATCCATACCTTTGAAGCTTCAAGACCTTCGGCGATGACGGTCTCTGACACTTTTGGTGCCCCTGCTTCGTAGTACTCGAAACTTTGTTCGGTTCCGCCCGCTTCAACCATCATGATCGCAACGTCTCCGTCGGCGAGTTCCCGACCAGCCACAACAATTTCAAATGTTGATTCTTTGCCTTCGTCGTAAGTTGGATGAGCGATCCAAGTTCCGTCTTGGGAGTATCCGAGTCGAACAGCACCAATCGGACCATCAAAGGGAATCCCGCTAATCATCAATGCAGCAGATGCTGCATTGATCGAGATGACATCGTGCGGATTTTCCATGTCCGCACCAAGAATCGTGAGAACAACTTGGACTTCGTTGCGAAAGCCATCAGGAAAAGCTGGACGCAGTGGTCTGTCAGTTAGGCGGCAGGTAAGAATTGCTTGCTCCGACGGACGTCCCTCGCGTCGAAAGAATGCACCAGGAATTTTTCCTGCTGCATAAGAACGCTCTTCGACATCGATCGTGAGCGGGAAGAAATCGATCCCATCTCGCACCGAGCGGGCAGCATTTGCAGTTGCGAGCACGGTGGTTTTGCCGATTGAGGCCACCACTGCACCCTGTGATTGTTGAGCCAATTTTCCGGTCTCAAATGTAATTGTTTTGTCGGTACCTGTTACGAGCCCCGACACGCGAATCGCGTCAGTCATTGGAATTTCCTTTCCTCTGACCGCCAGCACACGCCGGTTCCCAGTTGACAACCCCGCACAACCCTGTGCGGAACTCTCCACTGACAACCGACTACATCAAAATGGATGCTGGCGGTGTATGTGTTATCGGCGAAGGCCGAGTTCTTGGAGCAAATCGCGGTAGCGAGCAATGTCACGATCGCGCACATAATCGAGCATGCGACGGCGACGGCCCACCAACATCAAAAGTCCACGACGACTGTGGTGGTCTTTGGGATGTGTTTGGAGGTGTCCGGTTAATTGATTAATACGGTCTGTCAGCAACGCAATCTGGACATCGGGCGATCCGGTGTCGGTAGCGTGTTGGCGATGGGCCGCAATTGTGTCTTGCTTAGACATCTTGCCTCATTTCAATGGAGGTCAGGGAGGTCGCTGGTCACGATTGTGAACAGCATCACGCCAGAGTCGGAACCCCAACGGACACCTAGAGACTATTGGTATTTCCCCAATGGTTCCAACCTCAAACACGATTAGTGTCGGAGATATGTTTACAGGAATAGTTGAAGAATTAGGCACGGTTCAGGCGCGGCATGGGAATCGTCTGCGAATCGGCGCCAGTTTGGTACTAGAAGGTTCTGGACTCGGGGCCTCGATTGCGGTGAACGGATGTTGTCTTACTCTGGTTGAGCAAGGGCCTGACTGGTGGGAGGCAGATGTCAGTGAAGAAACCTATTCCCGCACCAATTTGGGCTCCATGCAACTTGGCGATCCGGTCAATCTGGAGCGACCAATGGCGCTTGGTGAAAGATTGGGTGGTCATATCGTTCTGGGCCATGTCGACGCCGTCGGGACCGTCATCTCGCCTGCTCCGTCCCTAACCGTGCAAATTCCGCGTGATCTAATGCGCTACGTCGTAGAAAAAGGTTCGGTTACCGTAGATGGCATAAGCCTTACCGCATTTCATTTAGGAGACGACACTTTTGATGTCGCAGTCATCCCGCACACAGTTGAAGTAACTACTTTGGGACATCGTCTCAAAGGCGACAGTGTCAATATTGAAATTGATGTGCTCGCCAAGCATGTTGAACGACTCGTCAATCACGACTAGACATACACCGTGGATTCACTTGACGACCTCCGATCCCAAATTGACGACATTGATCGTGCAATTGTTGATCTCTTGGCTCATCGCTTGCGAATATGTGCCGACGTAGCTCAATTGAAAGCCAAAACTGGTTCGACCATTATCCAACCAGTGCGGGTGCGCGAGGTGCTATCGAGTCGACGCCAATGGGCGATTGACCAGGGGGTTGATGCAGACTTTGCCGAACATCTATTTCGAACATTGCTTGCCGAGACACATCGAATTGAAGTCGCCGAGGGTCGCCGAGGTGCAGCACCAAAAAAAGATGCAGATTCTGTGTTGCGCTCAGAACTAGACACGGTTGCTTGTCGCATCGACCATGTAGTGGTTGCGGTTGTCGATCTGGTTGCCGCTCAGAAATTTTTTTCTGACATGGGTTTTCGTATTCAGCAAACTGACGACGTCAATATCGTTTCAGCCGAGGCAGGTGGGGTCGCCGTGGTGCTCGTCGGCCCAGGCGACGACCCTGCGGTTGCAGAACAACTTAAGAACCATGGCTCTGGAGTCCAGCACATTGCCATTGAAGTACTCAATGCAGGATTCACCCGTGACGCACTTGATGCAGCTGGGGTGCCAAGGCTCACCGACGTCATCGTCGACTCCGATGGACATGAACAAGTCTTTACGGTGCTGGATCCAGCAACTGGGGTGCAATTGGGCTTTATCAGTCGAACAGGTCATCGAGTGCCCATGAATAGCCAAAATGTGCGAGCCATGTTTGAAGCACTTTCAGGCGACATCTAATCACGACGACTGCCCGTCTGGGCGCGTCAAAGCCACCCCAGGTGCGATACGATCATGGGGCAAGGTTTTTTTAGATTCTCATCCGAACCTCTTACATACGGATGAGATTCCGACCGGCACTGGCATACAACCGAACCGTTAAACAGCCCTTGGGAGGGTCTTGTGTCGTCGAGCCAGTTTTCACGTACCGAATTGATGGAGTCTTTTGCGATCGAACCGTCTCTTCTTGATTTTGTCACCAATGCCTCACTCAGTGAATTGCTCGAGAGGGCTCGGCAGATTCGTGATGCTGAGTTTGGGTCTCAGGTCACGTTTTCTCCCAAAGTATTTATCCCCCTCACAATGTTGTGTCGCGACAAATGTGGATACTGCACTTTTGCCCAACCGCCTGCTCGTCTTGAAAAACCGTACCTGACTGCTGACGATGTCTTGACAATTGCCCGACAAGGCGCTCGCACGGGATGTCATGAGGCGCTTTTCACCCTTGGTGAACGACCTGAACTGCGTTACGAAATTGCAGCCGACTGGCTGAGGGCAAATGGTTTTGATTCAACCGTTCACTACTTGCACGACATGGCTCAACTCGTACTGCAAGAAACGGGTCTGCTGCCACATGCCAACGCTGGCGCGCTTTATCGAGATGAATTGGCAATGTTGCGATCAGTGTCGCCATCTCAGGGAATGATGCTTGAGTCCTTGCGTGACGATCTGGATTGCCACAAGGGTGCTCCTGACAAACAATCACAACGCCGTATTGACACGCTTTGTAACGCCGGTGAATTACAGATTCCTTTCACGACGGGAATATTGGTCGGCATCGGGGAAAACCGCATCGACCGAATTGCAGCTCTTTCTTTGATTGCTGCGGCGCATCAGCGATACGGTCATGTACAAGAAGTAATCGTGCAGAACTTCCTGCCAAAGGTGCGCACAGGGATGCAGAATTCTCCGGCCTGCCCTCAAGATGAGTTTTTGTGGTCGATCGCTGCGGCTCGAGTGTTGTTGCCATCAAGCATTCATCTGCAAGCGCCGCCGAATCTCTCGGATGATTTTGGAGTGTTGCTTGATGCCGGCATCGATGACTGGGGTGGTGTTTCACCAGTTACGGCGGACCACGTGAATCCTGAGCGACCATGGCCAGCGCTTGAACGCCTGCAAGAAGTCACCGAGCAACGAGGTCATGTTTTGGCTCCACGCCTCACCATTTATCCAGAATTTGTTCGTCAACCCGAGACCTTCATTGATCTCGACCTGCGGTTTGCAGTGATGGATCGCAGTGATGCCCAAGGACTGGGGCGTGACGATCCTGGCGCTCTGTGGCCAGAAAAAGTCACGGCTGCCGACGTGGTGCAAGATGGCGCTGAAGTCGTGCTTGTTGGACACAAATCAACTCAGTGGTACTCGGGCTCAAACGTTAAGCCATTGACGCTCATTCCCCATTTGACCCCCCGCGCCACTGGAAGGATTGCCGAAATAATCCAAGGGCATCGCAGTGGTCAAGAAATTGGTCACGAAGAAATCGTTGCCTTATTTGGGGCACGCGGACCAGAAGTTGGTGCCATTGCTCAATACGCCGATCATTTGCGGCGAGATGTTGTCGGTGACGACGTGACGTGGGTACACAACCGCAATATCAATTACACCAATGTTTGTACGTATAAATGTCGGTTCTGTGGTTTTTCCAAAGGGCCACTGAGCCTTAACTTGCGTGGCACACCGTACTTGTTGACGCTTGACGATATTGCCCAGCGAGCCCAAGAGGCGTATGTCTTGGGTGCAACGGAGGTTACGTTGCAAGGGGGAATCCATCCCGACTTTGACGGCGATTACTACATTGATGTCACCCGTGCCGTAAAAACAGCGGTGCCCGACATGCATGTACACGGGTTTACAGCACTCGAAGTAACCGAAGGGGCACGACGCAACGAAGAACCTCTGCGCGATTATCTCTTACGCCTCAAAGATGCCGGGCTGGCTTCATTGCCAGGAACAGCAGCCGAAATTCTCGATGACGAAGTACGCGCGATCTTGTGCTCTGACAAAGTCAATACTGAGGAATGGCTTGAGTGTCATCGACAGGCACATCTCATTGGGCTCGGATCAAATATCACCATCATGTTCGGAAGTATCGAGCACCCCGAATCATGGGCTCGACACATGATTGTCACCCGTGATCTGCAAAAAGAGACCGGTGGATTTACTGAGTTTATTCCGCTGCCATTCGTGCATATGGCTTCGCCAATTTATCTGCAGCGCAAAGCACGTCGCGGACCAACTTTCCGCGAGACGATCTTGATGCATTCCATTGGGCGTCTCGCCTATCACGGCCTTATTGACAATGTTCAAGTGTCGTGGGTGAAAATTGGGACAGCCGGAGCAGCGCAACTACTTCAAGCCGGCTGCAATGATCTGGGTGGAACATTGATGGATGAAAATATCTCTCGTGCTGCAGGGGCAAACCATGGGCAAGCAATGACTGAAGGTCGCTTCGGAGAAATCGTGGCGCCATTGAGACGCACCCTTCGTCAGCGCACAACTGGCTACAAGATGTTCAGCGTGACGGCGGGTGACTAGCAAGAGCCTTGCTGGCATGTTCAATATCAAGATCAAGTTGAGCACGTAACGACTCAATGCCGTCAAATTGCCGCTCACTGCGCAAAAAAGCGACAAATTTTATTGCTGCTACTTCGCCATAAAGGTCGCCATCGAAGTCCAACAAATAGGCCTCGAGTAATGAGTGATCTGCATTCGTGTAAAATGTTGGTCGTCGACCGATATTGACTGCACAGCGATACTCGGATCCGTCTGCGCGCTGATACATCGCTGCATAAACACCGTCTGCTGGCATGCACATTGTGCGGGGGACTTCAACATTGGCAGTTGGAAAACCGATCGTTCTGCCTCTCTTGTCACCCGTGACCACGACACCTCGAATCTCGTACAAACGACCCAGCAAACGTCGGGCAGTTTCAATTTCTCCGCCCGACAGCGCACGGCGGATTGCTGTTGAACTGATCGGTTCGTCAATACCGTCTTGACGCGGCACGAGGACGAGTGGTTCAGATACAAAGTCGTGTCTTTCTCCCATTTCATTTAAAAGCGTGAGGTTTCCTTGACGCATATATCCGAAGTGGAAATCACTGCCGACGATGACAGCTTTGGCGGCGAGTGCATCGACAAGAACCCGGCGAACAAAATCGACAGGGGTTTCATGAGCCTGCTGATCATCAAAAGACACGACTACAACGGCATCAATGCCGGTTGCTTCCAGAAGTTCAAGTCGCTGATCTAGATTTGAGAGTAGCGGGGGCGCTGATTCGGGACGAACCACGCTTGCGGGATGTCGATCAAAAGTCACAACCACACTTTTGGATTGCAATTGGTTCGATCGCATTTTTACTTGTTCAATAACAGCAAGATGACCCAAATGCACTCCGTCGTATGCACCAATAGTGAGCACGCTGCGTTGGCCAGGCCACGCACACTTTGATAAGTCAGTGATGATTTGCATCGCCACCGAACCTACCTGCCGCCAAACACGACTGTCGGTTTTGCCATATCGTCTTTCCATTTTTCATAAACCGCAATAAATTCTCCGTCAACGCTGATGATGGCCCAGGGACCGTCTCCGTCCCATGCCTTCATCGGCCGCCCGTACAACACGTCATTGATTCCCTCAGAATCAAGCGTGACTTGATTCATACCTCGCAACGCCATTAACACATCATGAAGAACCGGTTCGTCAAGAGAGCACGAATCGGCCAACACGAAAGGACCCACGCTTGTGCGACGCAATGCACGAATATGTGCTCCCCCGCCAAGTGCTCGTCCAAGATCAGCACCCAACGAACGAATATATGTTCCAGAACCACACCGCACAGTTGCCTGCAGCACCATCGGGTCGATCGTTGCACTCACGGTAAATTGATGCACGTGCACAGGCCGTGGCGCGCGATCAACTTCTATTCCTTCGCGTGCAAGTTGATGGAGTCTCTTGCCGTTCACTCGTATTGCCGACACCATCGGAGGTATCTGCAAAATGTCGCCCACAAATTGTGCATCAATAATGCGTTGTGTCTCAGTAACATCTGGCGCCGACATGCCGTGAGTTTTGGTAACCACGCCAGCACTGTCAAGGGTGTCGGTT
>SXGQ01208495.1_pt1 | contig 24343 bp, 17 predicted proteins | sample 3178371 | NCBI WGS metagenome assembly SXGQ01 (sample SAMN11356859, study PRJNA531348) | freshwater metagenome | isolation source: freshwater sample F1-20 | place: China: Fuxian Lake, Yuxi | collected 2017-12-25 | reverse complement strand
GCAGCAGCAGGTCAGGTTTTTGAAGGATCATTTTGGCCAGCAGTACCCGCATGCGCCAGCCGCCGCTAAATTCGGCATAGGGTCGATGCAGGTCGGCCGGGGGAAATCCCAGTCCCTGTAACACCTCCTCGGTCCGGTGTTGGATATTATAGCCCCCTTTGATTTCTAGTTCTTGTAATTTATCGGTATAAGCGATCAGGGTTTTTTCGTCGCCGGTCCGCTCCAATTCCTTACCTAAGGCCTCGATCTCGGCTTCCAGGTCATGGATCTCTTGGAAGGCGCTGAGGGCAACGCCCAGAATGGAGTCGTGGGTATCGAAGCTGAGCAGGTCCTGATGCAAGTACCCGATGGAGGTACCGCGACTACGCTCTACGGAGCCGGCGCTGGGACTATATTCACCCGTCAGCACCTTCAACAAGGTCGATTTACCGGTTCCGTTATAGCCGATCAGTCCGATCCGTTCGCCCGGCTGGATGTGCCAGGTGGCATCCGAAACGATGGTGCGGGCACCAAATTCAAAGGTGAGGTTCTGAAAGCCGGCTAACATGGGCGGCAAAATTAACACATTCTCTTGGCGTGGCGTCGTGGATGTCGTTGGATCCGTCTAGCTTTGCCCCGTGTTTCGCATTTTTTTATTGATGGGGGGGGTCTTTTCGGGATCCTTGTTCGCTCAAGACAAGTTTACGTTCAACGGGTATGTGCGGGATAGCCTGACCGGCGAGAGTGTCATTGGGGCTACCGTGACCGTGGGAGGGTCCAGCCGGAATCTGCTCACCAACTCGTATGGATTTTTTTCCGTCACGCTTCCGCCGGGGGATTATGAAGTGGTTTTTTCCCACGTCTCTTATGAGAGTTTCACGCGTCGCATTCAACTCACTGCCTCCCAAACCTTCACGGTATCGCTTACACCCCGATCCGCTGCTTTGCAGGAAGTAGTGGTTTTTAATAAGAAAAAAGATGGCAATGTGAAAAATGCCCAGATGGGCAAGGTGGATCTGTCGATGAATCAGATCAGGACCATCCCGGCATTCCTGGGGGAGGTTGATATCCTCAAAGCCATTCAATTATTGCCCGGGGTTCAAAGTGCAGGGGAAGGGAACGCCGGGTTTTATGTTCGGGGTGGAGGGCCGGATCAAAATCTGATCCTGTTGGATGATGCCACGGTGTACAATACCGGTCACCTGTTTGGGTTTTTCTCCGTATTCAACGGAGATGCCATCAAGAATGTTTCCTTGATCAAGGGCGGCATGCCGGCGCAATATGGCGGACGGCTCTCTTCTGTATTGGACGTGGCCATGAAAGAAGGCAATATGAATCGTTTTCAGGGCGAGGGAGGCATCGGGTTGATCGCCAGCCGTTTTTCGGTACAGGGGCCGATCCAAAAAGATAAATCCTCCTTTATCGTATCGGCTCGTCGCACGTACATCGATGCGTTGGTCACCCCGTTTATCAAAAAAAGCAGCGGGTTCTATGGTTCAGGATATTATTTCTATGATCTGAATGCCAAGATGAACTACCGGTTTTCAGATAAGGACCGCTTGTTCCTGAGCGGATATTTCGGGCGGGATGTTTTCAATTTCAATAACTCCAAGCGATCCTTCTCGACGCGGGTTCCGTGGGGAAATGCCACCGGTACGCTGCGGTGGAATCACGTGTTTGGTCCCCGGGCCTTCACCAACACCACCCTCGTGTTCAACGATTATCAATTCGATTTTACGGCCCGGCAGGAGAATTTTGAGGTGGGACTATCCTCCGGTATCCGCGACATCGGCTGGAAATCCGACCTGGATTATTATCCCAGTCCCAACCACAAAGTGAAAATGGGTATGGCCCTGACCCATCATACGTTCGTGCCCAACGTCGTGAGTGGTAAACAAGACAGCATTGTCTTTCAGCCCAACAATGCCTTGGCAAAATACGCGTTGGAGTCGGCTTTGTATCTGCAAGACGATTGGTCGATCGGCGAGCGCTGGAAGATCAATTACGGCATCCGGTTGAGCCGGTTCACGCAAATGGGACCCTTTACCCGCTACGTGCGCGATGTCAACGGCAACAAGATCGACAGCACGGTCTATGGCCGGGCCCGAGCCATTCAATCGTATAGCGGATTGGAACCTCGGCTAACCATCCGTTATGGCTGGAGCGACAACAGCTCGTTCAAGGCAGCCATCACTCGAAATTATCAATACATCCACTTGGTGACCAATGCCGGCAGCACACTTCCTACCGATCTCTGGGTGCCCAGCACCTACGCCGTACGGCCTCAAGAGAGTTGGTTGTTCGCGATGGGTTACTTCCGTAATTTTTCGGACAATACGATCGAAACGTCGTGGGAGGTTTATTATAAGGACATGCAAAATCAGATCGAGTACAAGGAGGGGTATACGCCGGGATTGACCGATCCGGAAGAGGAATTCGTTTTCGGAAAGGGCTGGAGTTATGGAAGCGAGTGGTTGATCAACAAAGTAAAGGGCCGGCTGACCGGCTGGGTGGGTTATACCTTGTCGTGGACCAAGCGGCGGTTCCCGGACCTGAACGACGGAGAAGTGTATTCGGCGCGCTACGATCGTCGACACGATGTTTCCGTGGTCGGTAATTGGGAGTTGAATCGAAAGTGGAAATTCGGCGCCGTATTTGTTTACGGAACAGGCAATGCGATCACGTTGCCCGAGCGTTTTTATTTTATCAATGGCGTGCTGACGCAAGAGTACAGCCGGTTGAACCAGTACCGCATGCAGGCTTATCATCGAATGGATGTGTCGGCAACGTATACCCCGAAGGGGAAGCCTGGAAGAAAAGGCGGACAATCCTGGGTATTCAGTATTTACAACCTGTACAGCCGACAAAACCCGTATTTTTTGTATTTCGATCAGACGGGTCAGGTATCCAACGGCGACCTGCAGGTAGAAGCTCGGCAAGTTTCCCTGTTTCCGATCCTGCCGTCGGTTACCTGGAATTTCAAGTTCTAGATCCTCCTTTAATTTTTCTGGATGTTCCCTCGCTCATAGATGAGCCGAACCAAGGCGTTCTTCTTCTCGTCGGCGGTGAGGTAAACCTGATGACGCTCTTGGCGGGTCGTTACGATCATCAGGGCCGTGTTGGGTGGAATTTGCCCCATGTTTTCTCCCACCATGACGATTTCTCGGACAGGCTGTTTGGAGTCGATCCAGAGCTTCAGGATGATTGGCTCTGCCCGCAGTAGTTGATGTACGATCAATGGTTTTTTATTGATGTAGACGGAAATGGTGTCACCATCGATCTGTCCATTATCATAAAAGGCCAGTTGAACCTCTCCGCTATCGAGCCGAATCTCCTGCACCAGTTGATCGATCTTTTTGGGAGGCGTTGGTTTGGCTGTTGGGGAGGCGGGAAAGACCGACTTCTCAAATCGTGTCAGTAAAATGGAACCGGGGGCACAGGGGGTTCTTCCGTCAATGGCTCGTCCGGAGGGGGTCGACCATTTTCCTCTCAACTGCAGCTCCTTCAGGTTCTCGGAGGTGCCGGCGGACAGTGTGAACTCATAATTTTTCAAGCATGGAACACATTCTTCTTTGAGACGGAAGGTGACGATGCCCGTTTCACGAAGCAAGGCGATGCGTTTGACGGAATCCCAAACGCCCACGATGTCGTTGCTGATATAATTCGAGGAGTCGGAAAAATGGTAGGCCTTTCCTCGGATCTCATCTCCCACGCAGTTCAGTTGCAACTCCGTCTGATAGACCGGAAAGCAGCCACCTGGCCCGGTGATCAGTTTGCCCCGCCAAAATCCGGATATTTCTTGGGTTTGCCCCGAAAGGGCCAGCAGGATCCAGAAACTTAAGAAGAGTAGGAGTCGCACGGCCTAAAGGTACGGACCGAAAGGCCTTACTGGGAGTTATACCGAAAACGAACGACGGCATTTTTTTGCTCGGTAGAGGTGATTCGTACCTCAAAACGCTCTTGCCCGGATTCCACGATCATCAGCGAGGTGTTGGGTGGGATGGTGCCGAGGTTTTCCGCCACCATCGTCACTTCTTGCTCCGTACTGCCGGCGGGGATCTCAAAGATGATCTCCAGCGGGGTAGCCGTGAGTCTTTTTTGGGAGAGGGCTAATCTTTTTCCGACGTATACGCTGATGGTATCGCCGTCGATCTCCCCGTTATCATACAAGCGGATCCGAATCGTCCGGTTCTTGACCGTCAGTTCTCGGTTCAGTTCATTTTTCCGCTCCGTTAAAACGGAAGGAGTGGGTTCCTCCGCACGGTTGGGGATGGTCTCTTGATTGGTGGCAGGGGTGCCAGAAAAATTGGATCGAACCAGATTGGTTCCGGGTCCCGGCCCCTCCGAAATGCCCGATCTTGTTTCCGGGTTCATTTTTTTGACAGGGGTGCCGGCGATCTTATTGCGATCGGTGGGTGCCTGGTTGTCGTAAATGGTTTTATAATTGCGGGCCTGACTTTTTAGGAAGGGTTCCAGGTAGAAATCCGATTCGGTGACCCGACGCAGGTATACTTTGCCATCACCACAATCGGCGCCCTTTCGGATGCCGGGGGCACTTTTTTCAAACTGACTGGTATAGTTTCCTTCTAAAAAATCCTCCCGGCCCGAATGAACCAGGCTGAGGTTGCAATCCATGATACAGGAATGTGAATCATCGCTCATCTTGAGCTCGATCGTATTGGTTTCCTGGAGTCGGACCCTTTTACCAGCCGCATCGTAGTTTCCTTTGAGGGCGGCCTTGCCGTAAAAGATCTTGTTGAGATAGGAGTAGGAGACCCCCTGAACGGTGGGGCCATTCTGTTCGATCTGTATCTCGAATTTGTATTGCTCAAATTGATCCGTGATGAAATAGCCGCGCCAGATACCGGTCAGGTTTTGCGCAATGGAAACGCCACCGATCGACAGGCCCACGATCAACAACAGGAAACGATGACGGGGATCAAACATGAGGCCAAAACTATATAAATCACAGGTTCTCGCTGCGAGCAGACCCGGCAATCATTTGTTAAAAATCGATCGGATCCCACGGAGCTGCGCCGGGTACACGGATCAGCACCCGAGGGCGAAAAATCGTTAGCTTTGTCCTCTTACTGTACGTTCAAACACCCATGATTCAAATAACCTTTCCGGACGGCGCCGTCCGATCGTACGAAGCCGGTACTACACCGCTGGAAATTGCCAAGTCCATCTCCGAGGGATTGGCCAAAAAAGTATTGGCCGCCAAGGTAAACGGCGAGGTGCGGGATGCAACCCGGGCACTGGATGGCGATGCCCAGTTGCAATTGCTGACCTGGCAAGATGCCGAGGGGAAAGCTACCTTCTGGCATTCTTCCGCACACTTGATGGCAGAGGCCGTGGAATCTCTTTTTCCGGGGGTGCAATTTTGGGTTGGTCCCGCCGTCGATCAAGGTTTTTACTACGACATGGACCTGGGCGATCGGAAAATGACGGAGGAAGATCTGCTCGCGTTGGAAAAAAAGATACAAGAATTGGCCAAGACCTCCGCTGCCTATGTGCGAAAAGAGATCTCCAAGCCGGAGGCCGTCGCCTATTTCACGGAGAAAGGGGATCCCTATAAACTCGACCTGCTCAGCAACCTGTCAGACGGTTCGATCACGTTTTACACGCAGGGTCAGTTCACGGATCTTTGTCGGGGACCACACATTCCGCACACGGGACTGATCAAAGCCATGAAGCTGACCAATATCGCCGGTGCCTATTGGAAAGGAAATGAGAAGAACAAGATGCTTACCCGGGTATACGGGGTGAGTTTCCCGGCACAAAAAGAATTGGATGAGCATCTGTTGATGTTGGAGGAGGCCAAAAAAAGAGATCATCGTAAACTGGGCAAGGAGTTGGGCATTTTCACCATGGATGAAGATGTGGGTCCCGGTCTGCCCCTTTGGCTTCCCAATGGAGGCATTGTGATCGAGGAACTCGAGAAACTGGCCAAAGAGACCGAATTGGACGCGGGATACAAGCGCGTGGTAACGCCCCACATCGCCAAGGAAAGCATGTACCTGACCAGCGGCCACTTGCCGTATTATGCCGACAGTATGTTTCCTCCCATGGAAATGGATGGAGAGAAGTATTACCTGCGGGCGATGAATTGCCCCCACCATCACAAGGTCTTCCATGCCGAACCGAAGAGTTACAAAGATCTCCCGTACCGCCTCGCCGAATATGGTACTTGCTATCGGTACGAGCAGAGCGGTGAATTGTTTGGTTTGATGCGGGTGCGGTGCCTGCACATGAACGACGCCCACATCTATTGTAACCGCGAACAATTTTTTGATGAGTTCAGGGCCGTCAACGAAATGTACTTGAAGTACTTCCGCATTTTCGGAGTCGACAAGTACGTGATGCGTCTGAGCTTGCACGATCCCGCTAAACTGGGACAGAAATACGTCAACGAACCGGCCTTGTGGCAGGAGACGGAAACCATGGTGCGCAAAGTGTTGCAAGACACCGGAACGCCCTTTGTGGAAGTGCAGGATGAGGCTGCTTTCTACGGACCCAAGATCGATGTGCAGATCTGGAGTGCCATCGGACGGGAATTTACGCTGGCCACCAATCAGGTCGATTTCAACTCGGCCCTGAAGTTCAAGCTCACATTCACCAATGCGCAAAATCAACCCGAATCCCCGCTGATCATCCACCGGGCCCCCCTGGGTACCCACGAACGATTCATCGGGTTCTTGCTGGAGCATTTTGCCGGGAAATTCCCCACCTGGCTGGCACCGGTACAGGTGAAAGTGCTCCCCATCAGCGATAAGTTCATGGAGTATGCCGAGTCGGTCCGCAAGTCCCTGATGCGATCGGGGGTACGGGCGGAGATCGATGCCCGAAATGAAAAAATCGGGAAAAAGATCCGGGATACGGAACTCGGGAAAGTGCCGTACATGCTGGTCGTGGGGGAGAAGGAGCAGGCCGAGGGTAAGGTTTCCGTGCGTCGGCAGGGGAAAGGGGATATGGGCGCTCAACCGGTTGCGGAATTTCAGGCTGCGTTGGTCGCTGAAATTCTCGAAAGAAGACTCGAATAAATGGCTAATTTCGTGCATCCCCACAAAAGGGGCGAATGATCAACTAAACAAGACGAATGGCAGTACCCAAACGACCCGGTGGCGGGTTCAACAGACCTTCCGGTGGCGGACCTCGCCCCGGTGGTGGATTTAGAGGAAGATTTCTTCCCCGAAAAGAAGCGGAGCATCGCATCAATCATTTTATTCGTTCCCCTCAAGTACGTCTCGTCGGCGAGAACGTGACCGTTGGGATCTATCCCATTCAGGATGCGATCCGTTTGTCGCAGGAACAAGGACTTGATCTGGTGGAGATCTCCCCCAACGTCGATCCGCCTGTCTGCAAGATCATCGACTACAACAAATTCCTCTACGACAAGAAAAAGAAGGAAAAGGAAATGAAGGCCAAGAGCAAGGCCTCCGAGGTAAAAGAGATCCGTTTTACGCCCAATACCGACGATCACGATTTCGACTTCAAAGCCAAGCACGCCGTCGAATTTCTCAAGGAAGGCAACAAGGTGAAAGCCTATGTTCAATTCAAGGGAAGGGCGATACAGTTCCAGGACCGCGGTCAGTTGTTGCTGCTGAAATTTGCCGAGCGGTTGGCAGAGGCCGGAGTACTCGAGAATATGCCCAAAATGGAAGGCAGACGGATGCTGGCCATGTTCGCCCCGAAAGGGAAAAAGAAAGCCTGATCCACAATCGATATAACGGGGTGCGTCCGAATAGGAGGCACCTTTTTTGTCCATAAAACCTCTTAAACAAAAACCATGCGCAGTTCCACTTCATTGCTATCGGTGCTGGTGCTGCTGGGTACCTCTTCTATGGTGCTGGCACAGCGTTCAAACACCCCGGCGCCTCCTCCGGTGGCAGCCGGTGCCCCCAAAGCCGATACCACCAAGAAACCACCATCCGCACTGAATGGTCCGAAACCATACAAAGAGGTGATCACGGCCAAGGCCCAGACACAGAAGGGTATGTTCTGGACACATAAGGTAGAGGATAAATACTTCTTCGAGATCCCCGACAGCCTGATCGGCCGGGAGATCCTGGTCGTCAATCGGATCTCCAAAGCGCCGGCCGATTTGCGCAGCGGCGGATTCTTCGGCTATGCCGGTGATCAGATCGGACAGAATGTGATCCGTTTTGAAAAAGGTCCGAACAACAAGGTCTTCCTGCGCACCATCTCCTTCGGAGAATATGCAAAGGATTCGGCCTCACCCATGTTCAAAAGCGTAACCAACTCCAACATCCAGCCTATCTCCGCAGCCTTCGACATCAAGGCGCTCGGCAAAGACTCTACCGGCGTGGTCATCGAGATGACAGATTATATTTCCGGCGACAACGATGTGCTGTACTTTAACTCTTCCCTGAAATCAAGTCTGCGTTTCGGCTCGCCACAGTCCGATAAATCTTACATCGTACACGTTCGCGCTTTCCCCATCAACGTCGAGATCCGGGTGGTCAAAACATACACCCGTGGTGCCACCCCTTCCACCCCCGGTGGGTTTGCCCCGCCGGCCGGTGGCGGTAATATGACCATGGAGTTGAACAGCTCTCTGGTACTGTTGCCCAAGAAGCCCATGCAACCCCGTTACTTCGATCCCCGTGTCGGATATTTTGCCGTCGGGTACACCGACTACGACGCCAATCCCCAAGGCGTGAAGGATGTTAGCCTCATCAAGCGTTGGCGGTTAGAGCCCAAAGAAGAAGACTTGGAAAAATACAAGCGCGGTGAACTCGTAGAACCCCAGAAGCCCATCGTTTTCTATATCGACCCGGCCACACCTGAAAAATGGGTGCCATACCTGATGCAAGGGGTGGACGACTGGAAAGGGGCCTTCGAAAAAGCAGGTTTTAAAAATGCCGTTATGGCCAAGCGGGCACCCACCAAGGAAGAGGACAGTACCTGGAGCCTCGACGATGCCCGCAATTCCGCCGTCGTATACAAACCTTCCGATATTCCCAATGCGAGCGGACCCAGTATCTCCGACCCTCGCAGCGGCGAGATCATGGAAAGCCATATCAACTGGTATCACAACGTGATGGAACTGTTGCGCAATTGGTATATGATCCAGTGCGGACCACTCGACCCCCGCGCCAATCAGATGACCTTTGACGATGCGTTGATGGGACAACTCATCCGCTTCGTTTCCTCCCACGAAGTTGGTCACACCCTCGGCCTTCGCCACAACCACGGATCCAGCTCTACGGTGCCGGTCGACAGCCTGCGCAACAAAGCCTGGGTCGAGAAGAACGGTCATACGCCCTCCATCATGGATTACGCCCGATTCAACTATGTGGCGCAACCCGGTGATAACATCTCCGAGATCGGACTCTTCCCCCGCATCGGCGACTATGATCATTGGGCCATCAATTGGGGATATCGTCGTTTCTATCAATTCTCGAATGAGGACGCAGAAAAGTCGTTCCTCAATCAATGGGTCATCGAAAGCCTGAAGAACAAGCGTCTCTGGTTCGGAACCGAAACCAACCCCGACGATCCCCGTTCCCAAAGTGAACAAGTGGGAGACGATGCCATGAAAGGAAGTTTATATGGAACTGAAAACCTGAAGCGGATAGTTCCCAACCTGATGAAATGGACCCGCGAAGCCAATGAGGGCTATGAGGGCCTCCGTACTATCTACGGGGAAGTGGTTGGTCAGTTCAATCGCTACAACGGACACGTAGCCAAATATGTCGGCGGTATCATGGAAACACCCAAGACCGTAGAGCAGGAAGGTCCCATCTATGAGATCGTATCCAAGGCTAAACAAAAAGAAGCGGTCAGCTACCTGAACAAGCATCTGTTCACCACCCCCAAATGGTTGATCAGCGAAGAGGTGTTCATGCGAACCGGACAAAGCGGACTAACCGTCATCGGAGGCGTTCAGGATAATATCTTGAATCGCATGCTGAGTGCCCGCAACCTGGGCAAACTCATCGATGCCGAAGCCACGATCGGTACCAAGGCCTATCGGATTACCGACCTGCTGGGCGATCTGAAGTCCGGTATCTGTTCGGAGGTGACCACGCGTCAATCCACCGAGATCTACCGACGCAACCTTCAGAAATCCTATGTGCTGGCACTGACCCGACTGATCGATGGCGGAGCCGTTGCCTCCGCTGGAGCCGCAGGCGGTTTTGCCATCCAGGTCTCCACTGGGCCATCGACTGATAAATCTGACCTGAAAAGCGTAGTCAAAGCACATCTTGCTGCTTTACGCACCGAGTTGCTCGCCGCAACCACAGTAGTTCCGGATCCGATGACCCGCTACCACTGGAAAGATTTGGCCGATCGCATCGACCTGGCGCTCAACCCACGCAAGTAATTCATAAGCAATTCATTATAGGGCCTCTTCGGAGGCCCTTTTTTTATTGGTGGCTACTCAAAACAGTCCTATCTTTGCACCCCCGCGCAAGTGGGATCGGCTGCAAAGCCTATTGTCTGAAGAGGTTCGAAAAAGGTCCCCCGGTGGGGAATGCCTCAAGGACGAAATTCAAAATAAGGGTACCATGCCCAAGGTAAAAACCAATTCGAGTGCCAAGAAGCGCTTTAAAGTGACCGGCACCGGGAAGATCCAGCATCAGAAAAGTTTCAAGCGTCACATCCTGACGAAAAAATCCAAAAAGCGCAAGCGGAACATGCGTAAGGACGGAACCGTTTCGGCTTCGCACGTGGATTTCGTCAAACGCCTCCTGCGCCTGAAATAATGATCGCTGAACCTGAACCCTGAACTTTAAACTAACATCTCATGCCACGCTCAAAAAATGCCGTTGCTTCCAAAGCACGCCGTAAAAAAATACTCAAGCAAGCCAAAGGTTACTATGGCAAGCGCAAAAACGTTCTCACCGTTGCCAAAAACGTAGTCGAGAAAGGTATGACCTATATGTTCGTAGGTCGGAAACTTAAAAAACGTGAATACCGCGGACTGTGGATCGCCCGTATCAACGCCGCCGTGCGCGAGGAGGGACTGACCTACTCCGTATTCATCAACAAACTTCAGCAGAAAGGAATTGAACTGGACCGCAAAGTGTTGGCGGACCTGGCCATGAACCACCCCGAGACCTTCAAAGGGTTGGTGCAATCGGTCAAGTAGTTTCAGACCAATAACCGATACCGCATACAAAAGCCCCCATCTGGGGGCTTTTGTATTTTATTCCAATGCTGGACCGGATGCCTTACATGATGTCCATGGCCTTCACGAAAGCAGTCGTCTGAAACGGAAGGATCAAGGTCAACCATTCCCAGTGCGTGTAAACGGCTAGTGCTAAAGCGGCCGTCGAGACAAAAAAAACCAGCCACCAGATTCCGCGCGCATTTTTGGTCTGTTGCATGTATTGAATTTTTACAAAAATAAGAGTTCCTGGATTTTTTTTGAAAAGAAGCTGGCGGGCCTACTGGAATTTCTGTGCTGAAAAACCCTATTTTCGCCCAATGTGTGCATTACACACATTAGACCGATTTGTCCGCTTGCCATGACCCTACATTTTCATCTTCGTTTTGCAACCCGATATGGCCAGAAGTTATGGGTGATGGGCAATCATCCTTCCTTGGGCAACATGGATCCACAAGCCGCCGTTCCCCTGCAATACCTGAATGATCAGTTTTGGTCGGCCGAAATTTCTCTTCCTTCCTCCACCAAGCCCGTGCTGCTCCGCTATCAGTATTTACTCCAAGAGGCGGATGGTCGGATCATCGAGGAGTGGGGAACGGACCGGGAACTACCCCTCTTACCCGAAAACCACCTCCTGCAAACCATCGATACCTGGAGCCATGCCGGTGAATTTGAACAGACCTTCCAATCCGGACCCTTCCGAAACATTCTGCTACCGCAAAGACCAATTGCCGAAGAAAAAAAACAAGGTCAAGAGTCGTTGACTTGTTTTCGGGTAAAGGCCCCCTTGTTGCCGGCCGGATACTCCTTGCGTCTGATCGGTTCCGGTCAAGCCCTGGGCCACTGGAAGGAAACCGATGCCCGGCCGATGCACTGGCGCGGTACCTGGTGGCAAGCCGACCTAGATCTGTCCTCGGAGCCTGCCCCCATTCGATATAAGTACGGTGTGTGGGACGATCAAAAAAATACCTGGGTTCGGTATGAGGAAGGGGCGGACCGAATCCTGCCCGCACCACTCTTCGATGCATCCAATGCTACCTATGTTCACGATGGATTTGTACGTCTGCCCAATAACACTTGGCGGGGCGCCGGACTCTCCATCCCCGTGTTCAGTATCCGGACCGAAAAAAGTTTCGGGGTAGGGGAGTTCGCTGATCTGCCACTGTTGGCCGATTGGACGAAGGCGCTCGGATTGCACCTGATCCAAATATTACCGGTCAACGATACCACGGCCTTTCACAACTGGAAAGATTCGTATCCCTACGCCGGTATCTCTGCCTTTGCCTTGCATCCTATTTACCTGTCGCTCGCGGCCATCGCTGGCGAGGAGCATGCAGACATACTGGCGGCTTGGGAACCCCAACGCCTTGAGCTGAATCAAAATCCGGTGGTCGATTACGAGGCCGTGATGCTGGCCAAATGGACCATCCTGCGCGAGCTGTACGCACGCATGGGAAAATCCTGTCTGGCCTCCAGCGGGTACAAGTCCTATTGGAAAGACCAACAACATTGGCTGAAGCCCTACTGCGTCTTCTCCTATCTGCGCGATCAATATCAAACAGCCGATTTCTCCGAATGGCCCGAGCACAACCAGTATGAAGCGGAGGCGGTCAAAACCCTGCTCAAGGCCGGCACCAAATCGGCTAAAGCGATCGCCTTCTATGGCTTTGTTCAATACCAGCTTCACCTGCAACTCAAGCAGGCCGTACAATACCTGCACCGCCAAGGCATCATTCTGAAAGGGGATATTCCCATTGGGGTGAACCGACACGGCTGCGATGCGTGGGTGGCGCCGGGGCTGTATCACATGAACTGGCAAGCCGGTGCCCCGCCGGATGATTTCACGGCCATCGGACAAAACTGGGGATTCCCGACCTACAACTGGAAACGCATGCAAGCCGACGGGTTCACTTGGTGGCGGCAACGATTTCAGCAAATGGACTTGTACTTCGATGCCTTTCGCATCGATCATATCCTGGGATTTTTCCGCATCTGGAGTATTCCCACGCACGCGGTAGAGGGACTGCTCGGGCGATTCGTTCCTGCGATTCCTGTTCGCCCCCACGACTTTACTCAACGCGGCATTCCCTTTCATGCCGATCGATACACCAAACCCTATATCACCGACACTTATCTTCAACAGCTTTTCGGGAGCGAGGCAGCGACCGTCCGTGATTTTTTTCTGGAGCCGGCTACTGTAGGCACTTACGCCCTTCGACCTGCTTTTGCTACACAGCGACAGATCGAGCGCTACTTTCAACAGCATGATCAATGGTCGCCCGGCACCCGCGAGAAGTTATACGCCTTGGTGGCCAATGTGATCTTGCTGGAAGAGGAGGGCATGGAGCCCGGATATCATTTTCGCATCTCGATGGACAAAACCTATTCGTACACCTGTCTGCCCCCCGAGATCCAACAAGTGCTCTACGATCTGTACATCGATTACTTCTATAAACGTCAGGATGATTTTTGGTTCCGCGAAGCCATGCACAAGCTTCCCACACTGAAATCCGCGACCAATATGCTGGTGTGTGGCGAAGACCTCGGCATGGTGCCCCATTGCGTGCCCGATGTGATGCAACAATTGGGTATTCTAAGTCTGGAGATCCAACGCATGCCCAAAGACCCCAAACGACGATTTTCTCATCCGCAAGATGCACCCTATTTGTCGGTCGTAACCCCCTCTACCCACGACATGAGTACCCTGCGGGCCTGGTGGGAAGAGGATGCCCATCGGACCCGCGATTTCTACCAACAGGAGCTCAATCAATGGGGAGAACCGCCGCAGTTTTGCGAAGCCTGGGTAAACCGTGCCATCCTCGAACAACACTTGCAATCACCGGCGATGTGGTGCATCTTTCAGGTGCAAGACCTGCTGGGATGTTCCGAAAAATTACGCCGGCAATTGCCCCAGGATGAACGCATCAACGATCCGGCCAACCCCAACCAGTACTGGCAGTATCGAATGCATCTCCCGTTGGAGCAGCTGGTAGAGGAAGCAACCTTCAACGGAGCATTCCGGGAAACGGTCGAAGCCTCAGGTCGCTTGTCGTCCCAACTCCCCTAACTTGCGCGTATGCAGGTACGCTACCGATCCATTGCATTGCCCTTTGTTCATCCTTTCACTATTTCAAAGGGGACCAAAACGCATCAACCCGCCCTGGTGGTTCAACTCGAACACCGCGGATACACAGGGTACGGTGAAGCCCCGGCCATTGCGTATTACCACGTCACCGTCGACCAGATGATCGAACGCCTGGAGCAAAAAAAATTAGGGGTAGAACGATTTGCCTTCACCGACCCGGAACGTTATTGGCACTATTTGCATCATCTGTTGCCACAAGATCCCTTCCTGGTATCGGCACTCGATATGGCCGGATGGGACCTATATGGAAAAATGCTCGGCAGACCCCTTTATCAATGGTGGAAGGGTGATCCCGCTCGCGCTCCACTGACAGATTACACCATCGGCATCGATACTATCCCGCGCATGATCGAGAAGATGAAGGAAAAACCTTGGCCCATCTATAAGATCAAAGTGGGCACCCCCGATGACCTGCCCATGCTGCGGGCCTTGCGTGCCGAAACCGACGCAAGACTTCGCATCGATGCCAATGCGGGATGGACCCTCGAGCAGGCCCTGGCGCTGTTACCCGCCCTGCAAGAAATGAATATTGAACTGATCGAACAACCCTTGGCCAAAGAGGATTGGGCAGGTATGAAGACGCTCAAAGAGATCTCCCCCATACCGCTGTATGCCGATGAATCCTGTGTGTTTGAGCGCGATGTTGAAAAATGTGCTTCTTTTTTTCACGGGATCAATATTAAGCTGACCAAATGCAGCGGCCTCACGCCCGCTCGACGCATGATCAAGCAGGCCAAGGAACTGGGTTTGAAGGTCATGGTGGGATCCATGAACGAATCGACGTTGGGATCGGCCGCCATCGCACACCTGACGCCCTTCATCGATGAGGTGGATATGGATGGTCCCCTGCTCCTGGCCGAAGACATCGCCACCGGTATTTCCTACGATCAGGGACGGATCACGATTCCGTCCGGTCCGGGTTTGGGCATTCAATGCGCGCTTTTCTCCTAGCACAACCTTTGTGACCGCCCGCTGTTGTACTTTTGCAAACCGAAGAAAATGGCCTGGAGCGACCAACACCAATTCATACAAGCCCTCGAGCGCGCTGGCGAGCTCGTGCGCATCAAGACCTTTGTCGATCCCAAGTGGGAGATCGCCGAGATCACCGACCGCGTGAGCAAATCCGGAGGTGGCGGCAAGGCCCTGCTCTTCGAGAACACCGGTACCGATTTTCGCGTCTTGATGAATGCCTACGGCAGCGAGCACAGAATGTGCATGGCCTTGGGCGTTGACCACCTTGATGATGTGGCTCGCGAGATCGAAGGATTGTTCAAGTTATTATCCTCTCCCAAAGAGTCGATCCTCGACAAATTGAAACTGATCCCAACGTTGGGTGCGTTTGCCAGTTGGATGCCTAAGGTTCGTTCCGGAAAAGGTATCTGCCAAGAAGTGATTCACCTCGATCCCGACCTCTCTCGAATACCGGTCATTACCTGTTGGCCAAAAGACGGCGGGCCTTTTGTGACCCTGCCGGTCATTCATACCAAAGATCCGCTGACCCAATCGCGCAACGTGGGTATGTATCGGATGCAAATATTTGGTCCCACCCTCACGGGCATGCATTGGCACAAGCACAAAGTCAGTGCCAAACATTTTTCCGAATACAAAAAACTCAACAAACGTATGCCGGTAGCCGTGGCCCTGGGCGGGGATCCGGTCTATGCCTACTCGGCCACCGCGCCGCTGCCGGAAAATGTAGATGAATACATGCTCGCGGGTTTTCTTCGAAAGAAAAAAGTGGAACTGGTTCGCTGTATCACCCAGCCGGAGATCGAGGTGCCCGCCGATGCCGATTTCATTTTAGAGGGATATGTGGATCCGAACGAAGCGCTGATCTGGGAAGGTCCCTTCGGCGATCATACCGGTTATTATTCGTTGCCGGACTGGTATCCGCGCTTTCATGTGACGGCGATCACGCATCGAAAAAACGCCGTGTATCCGGCGACCATCGTCGGCATCCCGCCACAGGAAGATGCCTGGTTGGGCAAAGCCACCGAACGGATTTTCCTGGCACCCATCAAAATGACCATGGTGCCCGAGATCCTCGATATGGATATGCCCGTGGAAGGGGTCTTTCACAACCTGGTGATCACGCAGATCCAAAAAGATTATGCCGGGCAGGCCCAAAAGGTCATGAACGCGATGTGGGGAGCCGGACAGATGATGTTCAACAAGATCTTGGTACTGGCCGATCAAAACACCCGTATTCAGGACTATGCCACGCTCGCCCAAACGGTTTTCCAAAACCTGAACCCGGTAACGGATGTGGCCTTTGCGAGCGGACCCATGGACGTGCTCGATCACAGCTGCAGCAAACTGGGGTTCGGTGGAAAAATGAGTATCGATGGCACCGCGAAGCACCCCGAAGAGCAAGCAGATGAATATCAGCCACGGCCCATCGCAAATTGGAAAAACGCCCGGCAAACGTTGCTGGCCGAGTATCCGGAGATCGACGCCATCAATGATCGATTGATTTCCGAAAACATACCGGTCCTGCTGGTATCCATCAAAAAAGACCGTCCGGGTCATTTTCGATCCCTGCACCAACAACTGGCCGCCCGCCCCGAATTTGGGGGTATCAAGATGGTGCTCTATGTCGAGCACACGGTCGACCCCCTGGACCTCTCCACCGCCCTCTGGCGTTTTTGTAATAACATGGACCCGAAACGGGATTCGTCGTTGGTGCGCATCGAATCCGAAGATGGATTTCACTACGATGCCTGCCTGGGTTTGGATGGCACCCGAAAGACAAAAGAATTCGACGGGTTTCATCGGGACTGGCCCAACATCATCGTGGCCAACGACGAAACCATCCGATCGGTAGACGCCAAATGGGAATCGCTGGGCATCGGACCTTTCATCCCGTCGCCTTCCTTGAAATTCAAAGGGCAACTTTACGGGGAAGAAGCGGTGGTTTCCTAAGATCTTTTGTGCGGAATCCAACACCGGTTCTGGTTAGGATTTCTCCCCGGCAGACAGTAATTTTGCCGCACCCAAAAACCTGAACATGTCCAGATCCATTGCCTTTCGGGAAGCCTTGCGTGAAGCATTGAGCGAAGAGATGCGCCGCGATGAGCGCGTATTTCTGATGGGAGAGGAGGTGGCCGAATACAATGGCGCCTACAAAGTCAGTCAGGGCATGTTGGCTGAATTCGGTCCCAAACGCGTCATCGATACCCCCATCGCCGAATTGGGCTTCACCGCCATCGGTGTAGGGGCTGCTCAAAACGGACTTCGTCCGGTCGTTGAGTTCATGACCTGGAACTTTGCCGTGCTGGCCTTGGATCAAATCTTGAACACGGCTTCCAAGATGCTGGCCATGAGTGGCGGACAGATCACCTGTCCCATCGTTTTTCGCGGACCCAATGGCTCGGCCGGACAGTTAGGCGCGCAACACTCCACCGCCTTTGAATCACTCTATGCGAATATTCCCGGTATCAAAGTGGTATCTCCCAGCAACGGGTACGATGCCAAAGGCCTGTTGAAACAAGCCATCCGTTTCGAAGAAGATCCGGTCGTGTTCATGGAAAGCGAGCAGATGTACGGAGATAAATGTGAGGTGCCGGCCGACGAGTATTATATCGAATTGGGCAAGGCCGATATCAAGCGACCCGGACGAGATGTGACCATCGTCTCTTTCAACAAAATGATGAAAGTGGCACTGGGGGCCGCAGCCGAGTTGGAAAAAGAAGGGGTCAGTGCCGAGGTGATCGATCTTCGCAGCATTCGTCCTCTTGATTGGATGACCATCCTCGAGAGTGTCAAAAAAACCAACCGGCTCGTGATCGTGGAAGAGCAGTGGCCATTTGCCTCCATATCCTCCGAGATCACCTACCGAATCCAAAAGGAAGGGTTTGATTACCTGGATGCTCCCATTCGTCGGATCACCGCTGCCGACGCTCCGCTCCATTACGCCCCGAACCTGGTGGCGGCCGCGTTGCCGGACGTATCCCGTACGGTTCGTCTGGTGAAGGAAGTGATGTATCAGGTCAAGTAGTTTCAATATTAACAGCCTGCTGGCACCGGACGGTCGATTTTCCGGTAGTTTTGAGTCAAATTCAACAGATGCCCCTGAATCATTTTCTGACCGTTTACCTGATCAGCCTTTTGTTGCTGCTGCTGCCGGCACCCGGCCTGGCTCGGTTGTTCGTGAAAGCCGGACTCCCCGCCTGGAAAGCGTATATCCCTTTCTATAATACTTGGTTGATCCAGGAGCTGAACGACCGGCCCAAGCATTGGGTCTTTTGGCAACTCATTCCGGTCATTGGTTGGTTCATTACGCCGGGTATTTATATTGAATTCGCTAAAGTATTCGGACGATTCTCCGTACTGGATCATATCGGGGCCAGTCTCCTCGCACCTGTCTATTTTCCTTGGCTGGCCTTTCAGCAGCAGCCCGCGTTCATCGGACCGGAAGGGGTCAAGAAGCATGTCAAAAAAGGTTGGCGCGAATGGTACGATGCAGCCATTTTTGCCATCGTTGCCGCGACTCTGATCCGGACCTTTGTCTTTGAAGCCTATACCATTCCCTCCGGGTCGATGGAGAAAAGCCTGCTGGTGAATGACTTTTTATTCGTCAGTAAGTTCAGCTACGGTCCCCGTATCCCCAACACACCCTTGTCCGTTCCGTTCGTACACAACTATCTTCCCTTTGGCTCCAGTAAGAAATCATACGTCTCGGAGGTGCAGGTTCCTTACATCCGCTGGTTTGCCTCGCCTGTGCAGCGGTTAGACGCGGTCGTTTTTAATTTTCCAGCCGGCGATACCGTGGTCAACCGACCCGGTTATCAATCCTTTCGTGAATTTCAATCGCTGTGCCGCGAGCTGGGCAATGGGGATGTGGATGCCGGACGTCAATTCATCTTGGCAAACTCGGATACCCTTCCCTTGGCAGTACACCCCGTCGACAAGACCGATAATTATATCAAGCGGTGTATTGCGGTGGCGGGCGACACGCTGGAGATCCGAGCTGGTGACGTATTCATCAATGGCGACAAACAAACTCCGCCGCCGTACTCGGTGATGAGTTATTTGGTAACGACCAACGGGCAACTGCTGGACCCCGAGATCATGGAATCGGAGTATGGAGTAGACCTGGTCAAGGATGTGTTTATGATCCGCCCCGACCAGTTTTATATTCAGAACTTACCCGCTCGCTCCGTTGAGAAGATGGTTGCGAACGGACTGGTCAAACTCATCCAACCCGATGTGTTGCATCCCGATTCGGTCGATCTTAGACAATGGACCAATCGCATCTTCCCCTACGATACCACCCATCGGTGGACCTTGGATTATTTCGGTCCCATCTGGGTCCCTAAAAAAGGAGCTACCCTAACGTTGACCGCCGAGAATTATCCGCTCTACGAGCGCGCCATTCGCGTCTATGAGAAAAACAATTTTGAGAAGCAAGGAGAACGGTTCTTACTGAACGGGACTGCCGTGTCTTCCTATACATTCAAAATGGACTACTACTGGATGATGGGAGACAACCGACATGGCTCACAGGATTCCCGTTTTTGGGGCTTCGTGCCGGAGGATCGAGTCGTCGGCAGGGCCTCGCTGATCTGGTTTAGCTGGGAGGATGGTCCGCGTTGGAACCGCTTGTTCCGTTTCGTGAAATAATATCCCTATCTTGTTGTAGTGATTCATCAACATTCGTTTGCCTACGAGGAATGGCCAGATGAGCTTGCTTTGTCGGAGGCCGATCGTTCCCTGCTACACGAGGCCCGTCAAGTAACGGCCTTGGCATATGCACCGTATTCCAATTTCTGGGTCGGAGCCGCCGCTCGGTTGGTTTCCGGGGCCTTGGTGACCGGCACCAATCAGGAGAATGCTTCTTATCCGGTAGGCTCCTGTGCGGAACGCGTATTATTGGGACATGCCGCCGTTCGGTTTCCCAACGATCCCATCGATACCCTCGCCATCAGCTATCATCCCAAAGACAAATCCAGCCAAGTACCACTTTACCCCTGTGGCATGTGCCGACAGGCCCTGCTGGAACAAGAGATCCGTTTTGAACGACCGATCCGGTTGATCCTGTCCGGTATGGAAGGCCCCGTGCACATAGTGGGCTCGGCCGAGTCGCTGCTTCCCTTCGCTTTTACCGGGAAAGGGCTGCGTTCCTGACCGCACATTTTTACTACCTTACCTCAACAATCTTCGAACATGAAAGCTGATAAGCGATCCACTTTGTCGCGCGGAACCTTCATTCGCCAAACCGCCCTGGCCACCGGTGCATTTTTTATTCTACCCAGACATGTGTTGGGCCGGGGATTCATCGCCCCCAGCGATAAACTCAACATCGCCGGGATCGGGGTGGGTGGAAAAGGCGCCAGCGACTTGATGGAATTTGCGAAAAGTCCCCACGTCAACATCGTCTCCCTTTGTGATGTGGATGATCGACAGGCTGCCGGCGCACGGAAAAAATATGTAGGAGCTACCTATTACCGCGATTTTCGGGAGATGCTGGATAAAGAAAAAAACAACATCGATGCTTGCTCCATCTCCACACCCGATCATACCCATGCCGTGGCAACCCTGGCGGCCATGCAACTCGGGAAACATGTTTACACCCAAAAACCACTCACCCATAATATTTCCGAGGCCCGACAACTCACCGAAGCGGCCAAGCGATACAAAGTCGTTACCCAAATGGGCAATCAGGGCGGCTCCGGTGATGGTGTAAGAAAAGCACAGGAAATGTATGAAGCCGGACTGATCGGTGAGGTAACAGAGGCACATGCCTGGACCAACCGCCCCGTCTGGCCGCAAGGCATCCCAACCCCCTCGGGGAAGTATGAGGTGCCCCCGGAACTTGACTGGGATCTTTGGCTCGGACCTGCTTCATTTATAGACTATAATCCAGCATACCTCCCATTTAATTGGAGAGGTTGGTGGGCCTTTGGAACCGGTGCCTTGGGCGATATGGCCTGTCACATTATGGACCCTATTTTTCGGTTGTTGCCCATACAATATCCGGATTCGGCCGAATGCAGCGTGGCCACGATCTGGAAAGAAATGTGGAACGATACACCGAATCTGGATGCTTGTCCGCCCGCATCCATCATCCACCTTAACTATCCGAGAACCGACGGAAAAGGATCCATCAAAGTTTCCTGGCACGATGGCGGGTTGTTGCCGGCCCGACCTCAAGAGTTACTGCCGGAAGAACCTTTTGGCAATTGGGATGGCGGGGTCTTGCTGGTTGGCACCAAAGGAAAAATGCTGATCGATTGTTACGGCGCCAATCCCCGGTTGCTGCCCACGCTACGCATGAGGGAGCTGGATCTGAAACCCACCTTGCCCAGGGTACCGGAAGGACATTATTTGCAATGGGTCAACGCATGCCGGGCCGGTTATGGGAAGGCTGTAACCAGTTCGCCGTTTGAATACGCAGGACCTTTTACCGAGAGCATCCTCATGGGAAATCTGGCCATTCGTAGTTGGATGTTGAAAAATCCGGCGCTGAAGGGGTGGGACGATAAATATCTCGGTCGAAAAAAACTGCTCTGGGATGCGGCCAATATGCGGGTGACCAATTTCGATCCGGCCAATCAATTCGTTACGCGAGCGTATCGCCCGGGTTGGTGAGCCGGGTTAGAGCAGCATGGATAATTCAGCGGCCTGCATGGCCAGGTGCGAGTCGCCGCTCTCCTGTGCTTTTTGGGCAACTTTCTGCAGCCATGACTTGATCAGTTGTATGGCCGGTACCGGCTTGAAAAAAGAATCCTCCAATGGCTGATGAATGCGACGCATATACAGCTCGATCTCCGCTCTGCCGAACAATTCACCGGTCTGCGGATCCAGATAAAAGTCAATGCTATCGATCCCTTTTTTTGCTCGTGATTTGATCACGTTGGGTGATCCGAGCACAAAGATGCCGGGGATCGAGAGTGCATAGAGGGAGAGGTCCAATTTTTCGGCCAAGACCTGAATCAGCAAACCCAATCCCAATTGATTGCCCGAGCGTTTGATCAGGATGTCGCCCAGAAAATGATCCGCGATCTTTTCGCGTCCGGAATCCACTCCCTGAAACCGTTCGTGTTCAAATAAAACACGACTCAAAACATTCACCTGCTCGAGGGGGGTCAGGTACTGATTCAGTTCCAACCATGCATGACGTCGTACCTGCTCCAGGGTTTGTCGCAACGTTTCGGATCGGTCCTCCCGGTGATGCAATGCATCCAGGATCAGCCATCCCTCAAAAAGTTCAGGGCAGGGTTGCGCTTTCCAGGCCTCCAGCCGCTGGGCAAGGTCGAGGAATTGGATCCGGCGAATGATCGTCTCCACGCGTGTCTGTTGCTCGGTCTGTTCAGCGGTTTCCCAGATGTGCTCGAGGTGGGGGATCGCCTGATGTCCATACTCCACAATCCGATTGAAAACCGGTTCAAAGACATCTTCATCCGGATCGTCCAACAATCGGATCAGTGCCGATAATTCGGTTTCATTTACAACTGGTTGCATGTACACAATATCCCACGCGATCACGTGACCGCCATCGGATTTATATCCACAACTGTTGAAAAGCTATTTCTTCTTTTTGGGAGATGCTTTTCCGACCGACTTCTTGGCGCTTGATTGAGTAGCAGCTTTCGCAGGCGCTGTTTTTTTCGCTACGGGTTTTCGGGCAGGGGCTTTTGTTGTTTTTTTCGACTTGAATGCATCGGGTATCGCAGCTTGGATGAAAGATTTCACTTCCTCCAATGTAAAGGCAGCGGCTTCCTCGGGGGTGTAGCGGGTATTGTCTGCTTTTTTAGGGACGGAGATCACTTTCTTTCCGTATTTGATCAGCGGGCCCCACCGACCGTTTTCCAGATTGATCTTCTCCTCCGGCCAGCGTTGGATGTATCGATTCTCCTCTTTTTTGACCTTGGCTTCGATGAGTTCTTTCATCTCGGCATCGGAGAGTTTTTGGAAATTGTATTTCTTAGGGACGTTGATGAAGAGGCCGTCCCATTTCAAATACGGGCCGAAGCGCCCCGTGCCTTTGGTGATCGGTTTGCTTTGAAACTGTCCCACCGGGGCATCGGCGATCTGTTTTTCCTGGATCACCTTGATCGCCGCTGGCAGATCTACCTGAGAGAGGTCGGTTCCTTTGGGAAGCGAGATAAAATCCTCTCCCCATTTCACGTACGGTCCAAAACGACCCACGTTCACCAATACATCTTTTTCCTCGTACTGTCCCATTACGCCCTGTGCCCCAAACAAGTTCATGGCTTCCTCGTAGCTGATCGTTTCAATGCTTTGTCCCGTTGGGATTTTCGCAAAACGAGGTTTCTCTTCCTCCTCGGCACTGCCGATCTGGATCATGGCGCCATAACGACCCATGCGGGCGATCACCGGTTTGCCGGATTTCGGATCGGTTCCCAATAACCGTTCGCCCTTGATCCGCTCCGCGGTTTCGATGGTCTCTTCTACTTCTTTTTTGAAAGGCTTGTAGAAATTCTGGATCATCTGGCTCCACTTCCGTTTTCCTTCGGCCACCTCGTCAAATTCATTCTCAATGGAGGCGGTGAATCCATAATCCATGATCTGCTGGAAATGCTGTTTCAGGAAATCTGTTACGACCAGTCCCAGATCAGACGGAAAGAGTTTTGATTTTTCGGCACCGGTGTTTTCCCATTCGGTGACGGCGGTGAGTTTATCCTTTTTCAAGGTCAGAACCTGATAAGCCCGTTGCATGCCTTCTTTGTCGCGCTTCTCCACATATCCTCTTTTGAGGATGGTAGAAATTGTCGGCGCGTAGGTGGAGGGTCGACCAATTCCCAGTTCTTCTAATTTTTTTACCAGGGAGGCCTCGGTATAGCGGGGGAGGGGACGAGAAAAGCGCTCCACCGCCTGCAGCTGCGTGAGGGCGAGGGATTGTCCTTTTTTCACCGGCGGCAAAATTCCCTCCGGCTGATCGTCGCTTTCCTCTTCATCCTTCCCTTCCATATATACTTTCAGGAATCCGTCGAATTTCAATACTTCTCCGGTGGCCGTCAAGGATTCTTTATTGGTGGAGATCTCAATGTCAATCGCTGTTTTCTCCAATTCCGCATCGGCCATCTGAGAGGCCATGGTCCGTTTCCAGATCAACTCAT
>SXGQ01042839.1_pt1 | contig 24345 bp, 21 predicted proteins | sample 3178371 | NCBI WGS metagenome assembly SXGQ01 (sample SAMN11356859, study PRJNA531348) | freshwater metagenome | isolation source: freshwater sample F1-20 | place: China: Fuxian Lake, Yuxi | collected 2017-12-25 | reverse complement strand
GAAAGGCCGAACTTGACCGGCGTGATCGCCAGGCCACGCTTGATGACCGGGCTGGCGGCATTGAACAGTGCGATGTCCTGGCGGCGCTGCTCGTAGCCGCTGGTGCGCGCCAGTGTGCTGACCAGGGGCTCGAGGATGTTGTCTTCCACCCTCATCTGGTAGTGGGTGACGTCTCGTTCACCGACGCCATAAAAGTTGCGCCGACGCACAGCCAGTGGGTCGAGGCCCAGCGAGCGGGCGATGTCGCTCATGATGGCCTCGATCACGATCATGCCCTGTGGCCCGCCAAAGCCGCGAAAGGCGGTCTGGCTTTGCATGTTCGTCTTGCAGCGGTGGGAGACGATTTCAACGTCTGACAAGAAGTAGGCGTTGTCGGCGTGGAACACCGCGCGGTCGGCCACCGGCCCGCTCAGATCGGCTGAAAAACCGCAATTGGCAGCCATCATGAGCTTGAGTCCGAGAATCAGGCCGCTGTCGTCAAAGCCCACGCGGTAGTCGTATTCGAAGGGGTGGCGCTTGCCGGTGATGAGAAAGTCGTCGTCGCGGTCGAGCCGAAGTTTGACCGGTCGCGCAAACTTCCTGGCCGCCAGCGCGGCCCACACAGCCATGTGGCCAGCCTGGGTTTCCTTGCCACCGAAGCCCCCGCCCATGCGTCGGCATTGGACCGTGACGCGGTGGCTGTCGATGCCCAGGGCGTGGGCGATCCAGTGCTGCACCTCGCCGGGGTGCTGGGTGCTCGAGTGCACCAGCCACTGACCTTGCTCCTGAGGGACAGCGTAGGCGATCTGGCCTTCAAGGTAAAAATGCTCCTGCCCTCCGACCTCGAGCGAGCCGCTCAAGCGGTGGGCAGCGCGCTCGATTGCCGCATCCGGGTCGCCCCGTCGCACAGTGACCGGCGGCAACACACGACTTTGCTCGGCCAGAGCCTGACGAACGCTCAAGATGGCGGGCAGCGGCTCCACGTCGAGCTTGACTTGCCGGGCCGCTTTGCGCGCTTGCATGACGCTGCTGGCCACGACCAGGGCCACCACCTGCCCGACATGCTCGACCCGTTCACGCGCCAAAATCGGCTCGTCATGCGCGTAGGTGGCCAGCAGCGGATCGCCGGCGATGTCATCAGCGAGCACCACTCCCACCACGCCGGCCATGGCCAGGGCCGCGCTGCAGTCGATGCCACGCAGCAGACCATGGGCGAGCGCTGAGGTGACCGGTGCAGCGTAAAGCGTGCCCTTGAGCTCAATGATGTCGTCAACGTAGGGAGCAACTCCTTGAACCTGAGCGCGTGCGCTTTCGTGGGCCTGGGAGACACCGGCAGCCGGGGCGGCATCTGTGCGGACGGTCAGGGAAGGCGCATTCATGCCGACACCCCCCAATCGGCGTCCTCAAGGTTCAGGTGAGTCTGACCCTGGGTTTGCCTCCACAGTCGCTCGAGCAAGTTGCCCAGCACCTGACGTCGGTATCCGGCCGAGGCCCGCATGTCTGAAATCGGTTCGAATTCGTCTCTCAAGGTTTGCATGGCCACGGTCACACGCTCTGGGCTCCAGGACTGGCCGCGCAGGGCCGCTTCGGTCTTGCGAGCGCGCACCGGCGTGGCGGCCACGCCCCCGACGCCAATCGATACCTCGCTGACCCGCTCGCCTTGCAAGACCAGCGAAACCACCAGGCAAACGGCCGAGATGTCGTCGTCATAGCGCTTGGAGATTTTGTAGGCGCGCAACCAATGCCCCGGGTCAGTCGGCACCATCGGGACGTCGATGTAGGCCAAGATCTCGTCGGCCGCCAGCTTGTTCTTGCGGTAGCCGGTGTAGAAATCTTCCACCGGCATCGTGCGCTCGCCGCGCACGCTGGCCAGCACCACGCTGGCACCCAAGGCAATGAGCAGGGGCATGGAATCGCCGATCGGCGAGCCGTTGGCCACATTGCCGCCAAGCGTGCCCGAATTGCGCACCGGCAGGCCCGCAAAACGGGCTGCGAAGGCATCGAGCTGCGGCCAGAGGCGGCACAGGGCGCCATAGGCGTCCTCAAGCGTTGCCGAGGCGCCGATGCGCAGGATCGAGCCCAGCGTGCCTATGGACCGAAGCTCGGCAACCCGGCTCAAATCGAGCACCTGGTCAAAGGTCTGATGGCCCTTGGTGATCCACAAACCCACGTCGGTACAGCCGGCCACCAGTTGCGCCTGCGGATGGCTTGCGCGAAGGCGCAGCAACTCATCCAAGTGGCGAGGCTGCAGGTAGCCGCCTTCGGCCCGGTTCGGGGAGATCTGGTCAAGGGCGGCGCGCACGGCAGCGCGATCAAGCCGGACGGGCTTGAGACTCGACATGTGCTGAGCGGCCTCCAAAATGGGGCGGTAGCCCGTGCAGCGGCACAGATTGCCCGACAAGTCACGCTGGGCCTGCTGTCGTGTCAGTCCGGCAGCCGTGTTGTGGTTTTCATACAAGGCAAACAGACTCATCACGAAGCCGGGCGTACAAAAACCGCACTGGCTGGCATGGCAGTCGATCAGGGCTTGCTGGGCCGGGTGCAGTTCACCTTCGGCCACACCGACCAGAGCGTCGGCACAGAGGTCTTCCACGGTCCAAAGCGCCATGCCGTCAATGGAATGGGCCAGACGGATGCAGCTGTTGATGGCACGCAATTGCACGCCACCCGAGCCGTCGGGCTCACCCAGGACCACGGTGCAGGCGCCACAGTCGCCCTCACCGCAACCCTCTTTGGTGCCCGTGCAGCCCAGGTCTTCCCGGAGCAGCTCAAGCAAGGTGCGCTGCGGTGGTACATTGCGCAGCGAGACCGGCTGACCGCGCCGGAAAAATCGGAGAGTTCGGATCGATGTCGTCTGGGTCATGCGCGCAGGTTTAGAGAACAGGCCAGCGGCAATCATATGATTACTTGTCACACTTGCATGCTCCTGCCTACACGATACAGCCATCCGGTTTCGACATGAGCGCCTTACCCCCTTCTGCGACCTCACACCAGGGCCCGCGCCTGGAGTTGCGGGGCATCACCAAACGCTACCCCTCTGTCCTGGCCAATGACCGGGTGGAACTGCGGGTCATGCCCGGGCAGGCGCATGCGGTGCTGGGTGAAAACGGGGCCGGCAAATCCACGCTGATGAAGATCATTTATGGCGCGGTCAAGCCCGACGCCGGTCAGATCCATTTCAATGGGCAAGCGGTGCAAATTCGCAACCCGCAACAGGCCCGGGCCCTGGGCATCAGCATGGTGTTCCAGCATTTCAGCCTGTTTGACACCCTGACAGTGGCCCAGAACGTCTGGCTCGGCCTGGAGCGCTCGCTCTCGCTGGCCGAGGTGACCGAGCGCATCGAGGCCAAAGCCAGCGAATACGGTCTGGAGATCGCTGCAGATCGACCGGTCCACACCCTGAGCGTTGGCGAGATGCAGCGGGTGGAGATCATCCGCGCCTTGCTGACCCATCCCCAACTGCTCATCCTTGACGAGCCCACCTCGGTGCTCACACCTCAGGCTGTGGACAAGCTGTTTTCGGTGCTGCGCCAACTGGTCAGTCAGGGGTGCAGCTTGCTCTATATCAGCCACAAGCTCCATGAGATTCGCGACCTGTGCAGCGCCTGCACCGTACTGCGCGGCGGGCAGGTCACCGGCGTGTGTGACCCGCGCGAGGAGTCGAATGCGTCTTTGAGTCGCCTGATGATCGGCTCAGAGCCGCCGCCACTGCAAGTGCAAGCGCGCCCAACCGGAGCGGCCGTGCTCAAGGTCGAGCGGCTGAGCCTGCCCAAAGCAGAGCCCTTTGGTGTGGACCTTGAGCAAATCGGCCTTGAGGTGCGCAGCGGTGAAGTGGTGGGCATTGCTGGCGTTTCGGGCAATGGCCAGCGCGAGTTGATGTGGGCGCTGTCGGGGGAGGACGCACGCAAGCCCGACGCGCCAGCCAGTCTGGAGCTGCAGGGTCACGACATCGCAGGCATGGGCCCCACAGGCCGGCGCCGACTGGGGCTGCATTTCGTGCCTGAGGAACGTCTGGGCCGTGGTGCGGTGCCATCGATGAGCCTGGCGCACAACCTGCTGCTCACGCGCAGCGAGTCGCTGGGCCCAGGCGGTTGGATACGCACCGGCGCGCTGGCCGAGCAGGCCCGCGGCTTGATCGAACGGTTCCGGGTCAAGGCGGGCGGACCCCAGGCCCTGGCGCAATCGCTGTCCGGTGGAAATTTACAAAAGTTCATTGTGGGCCGCGAAATCGAGGCCAAGCCGAAACTGCTGATCGTCTCGCAGCCAACCTGGGGCGTGGACGTGGGCGCGGCAGCGCAAATCCGTGGCGAGATTTTGGCTTTGGCAGATGCCGGCTGCGCTGTGCTGGTGGTCAGTGAAGAACTCGACGAGCTGTTTGAAATTTGTGACCGGATGCATGTGATGGCCAAAGGCCGACTCTCGCCGTCTATCGATCGGGCACAGGCCACGGTCGAGCGGATCGGCCTTTGGATGAGCGGTTTGTGGGCCGAATCTCAAGCCAGTGACGCGGGGGCCGGCCATGCTCAGGCTTGAATTGCGCCCCCAGGCCTCGCGCCTGTGGACCTATGCCTCGCCGCTGCTGGCCATAGCCATGACCGTGGGCCTGGGTGTGCTGATTTTTATGGCGCTCGACAAAGACCCGGTGCGGGCGCTGCAAATGTTTTTCTGGGAGCCGCTCAAATCCAAATACGCCATCGGCGAGCTCATGGTCAAAGGCACGCCGCTGTTGCTGATTGCACTGGGCCTGTCGGTCTGTTTCCGATCCAATGTGTGGAACATCGGTGCGGAGGGCCAGTTCGTCATCGGAGCCGTGTGCGCCGGGGGCGTGGCCCTGATGGCAGACAAGAGCACGGGGGGCTCGATCGTACCCGCGCTGCTGCTGGCCGGCGTGATCGGTGGCATGCTGTGGGCGGGGCTGACCGCGCTGCTGCGCGACCGGTTCAACGCCAATGAAATTCTGGTCAGCCTGATGCTGGTTTATGTGGCCATCATGGTGCTCACTTACATGGTCCACGGCCCCTGGAAAGATCCGGCCGGCTATAACTTTCCGCAAAGCAAGACGTTTGAATCGGCCACAAAGATCCCGCGCCTGATGAGCGGATCGCGCGCGAGCATCGGCGTGTTGCTGGCACTCGCCGGTGCGGCGGTGCTTTGGGTTTACCTTTTTCGCACCCGCTCGGGCTTTGCCCAGCAAGTCGGTGGGCTGGCGCCGGCAGCGGCGCGCTACGCGGGCTTTTCCTCGCGCAGCGCCTTGTGGTCTGCGCTGTTGATCTCTGGCGGGGCCGCGGGCCTGGCCGGCGCCCTGGAAGTGGCCGGACCGATCGGGCAATTGACGCCCTACGTCCCGGCCGGCTACGGTTTTGCGGCCATCATCGTCGCTTTTGTGGGTCGGCTGCACCCCGCTGGCATGGTGCTGTCTGCCATTTTGATGAGCATGTTCTACATCGGCGGCGAGTTGGCACAGTCGCGCATGGGCCTGCCGCGTTCGATCACGGGCGTATTCCAGGGCTTGCTGCTGTTTTGTCTGCTGGCCTGCGACACCTTGGTGGTCTATCGACTGCGCTGGACTTCAAAAGGGAGCCACTGATGGAAACCTATGCCCTGCTGCTTGCGGCCACACTCAACGCCGGCACGGTGCTGGCGCTGGCCGCGCTGGGCCTGCTGATAAACGAAAAAGCCGGGGTGGTCAATCTGGGGGCCGAAGGCATGATGCTGTGCGCGGCCATCGCCGGCTTTGCCGCCGTGGTGCACACCGGCAGCGATCTGGCTGGCTTTGCCGCCGGCATGGGCGCTGGCGCGGCCTTGGCAGCGGTTTTTGGTGTACTGGTGATCTGGCTGGGCACCAATCAATACGCCACCGGTTTGGCGTTGAGCCTGTTTGGGGTCGGTTTTTCAGCCTTTGTCGGCATTTCTTATGTTCAGGAAAAGCTGCCGCAGCGCATGGATTTCAGCTGGCCTGTCCTGGGGGACGTCCCCTGGCTGGGGCCTGCGCTGTTTCAGCAGCATCCTTTGGTTTATGTGGCCATGGTCCTGGTCGGTGCCTTGGTCTGGTTCTTAGACAAAAGCCGCAGCGGCCTGGTGCTGCGCGCGGTGGGCGAATCGCCCGTTTCGGCCCACGCCCTGGGCTACCCGGTTCGCCGAATTCGCCTGCTGGCCGTGATCACAGGCGGGGCCCTGTGCGGCTTGGCAGGCGCCTATTTGTCGGTGATCTACACGCCCCTGTGGGTCGAGGGCATGGTGGCCGGACGCGGCTGGATTGCATTGGCCCTGACCACTTTCGCCACCTGGCGCCCGGCCCGGGTTTTGTTAGGCGCCTACCTGTTCGGCGGCTTGACCATGCTGCAGTTTCACCTGCAAAGCTCGGGCGTTCAGATCGCCAGCGAGTGGCTGACCGCCCTGCCCTATGTGGCCACGATCGTGGTGCTGGTGCTGATCTCACGCAACCCCACCTGGATCCGGGTCAACATGCCAGCCTCTTTGGGCAAGCCATTCCATCCCGGTTAATATTCGATTTTGGTTTTTTCCCTGTTCTGTCTCAACACCCATGAAGGAATCCCTATGACAGTTGTGTCCAAGCGCTCCGTCCTCAAGTTGGCGGCCCTGACCACGGTGGCTGCTGCCGTGCTGGTGGGCTGCGGTAAAAAAGAAGAGCCCAAGCCGGCAGCTGCGCCCAAGGCAGAGCCGCTGAAGATCGCCTTTGCCTATGTTGGCCCAGTGGGCGATGGCGGCTGGACTTTCGCGCACGACAACGCCCGCAAGGCCATCGAAAAAGAATTTGGCGACAAGGTGGTAACCAGCTTCGTGGAAAAAGTGCCTGAAAGCGCCGATGCTGAGCGCGTGATCCGCGACATGGCCAGCCAGGGCAACAAGCTGATTTTTGGCACCACCTTCGGCTACATGGAGCCCATGCTCAAGATCGCCCCGGATTTCAAAGACGTCAAGTTCGAACATGCCACCGGCTTCAAACAGGCCGACAACATGCGCACCTACGACAGCCGCACCTACGAAGGCGCTTACATGGCTGGTGTGATTGCAGGCAAGATGACCAAGAGCAACACGCTGGGCGTGGTGGCCTCGATCCCAATTCCCGAGGTGATCCGCAACATCAACAGCTTTACCATGGGTGCCCAAAGTTCCAACCCCAAGATTAAGACCAAGGTGGTCTGGGTCAATGAATGGTTCAACCCACCGAAGGAAAGCGAAGCAGCGCAGAGCCTGATCAACCAAGGTGCAGACGTGCTGTTCCAAAACACCGACTCCTCGGCTGTGCTGCAAACGGCTGGTAAGAACAAGAAGTACGCTTTCGGCTGGGACAGCGACATGACCGCCTACTCTCCCGATGCCCACCTGGCCTCGGCCATCATCAACTGGGCGCCTTACTACATCAAGGCCACCCGCGACGTGCTCGAAGGCAAGTGGACCGGTAACAGCTCTGTGTGGTGGGGCGTGAAAGAAGGTGCGATCGACATCGTGTCCATTTCTGACAAAGTGCCTGCAGAAACCAAGGAAAAAGTCGAGAAGATCAAAGCGGGTCTCAAAGACGGCAGCTTTTCTGTCTGGAAGGGTCCGATCATGGGCCAGGACGGCAAGGAAGTGCTGAAAAAGGACGAAGTGGCCGATGACAAGTTCATGAGCGGCATCAAGTTCTACGTCAAGGGCGTCGAAGGCAAGGTGCCGGCGGGGAAATAAGTCGGCAAAACTGCCCAGCAAAGCTGCCTTCGGGCAGCTTTTTTTGCGCGTCATTTCAGCGATGATTCGACCATGACCGAAGAAAGCATGTGGCATCCAGTGGCCCTGCAGGAGGACCTGCGGGACACGCCCCTGGCCGCACGCCTGCTCGGCCATGATCTGGTGCTTTGGTGTGACGATGGCGGACGCATACAGGCCTGGACCGATCGCTGCCCGCACCGTGGCGCCCGCCTGTCGCTCGGTCGGGTGGTGGGCCAGCGGCTGCAGTGTCCCTACCACGGCTGGCAATTCGATGCGCAGGGGCAATGCCAACGCGTGCCCGCCCTGCCTGACTTCAGGCCACCATCGAGCCACTGCGCAATGACCCATGAGGCGTGCACGCGGTATGGGCTGATTTGGGTGCGATTGAAAACACCGCCTGTCTCCTCTTGGCCGCCGCCCGAATTTGCGGCCGAAGGCAGTGGACTGCGCCTGCTCAACTGCGGCCCCTACGACGTGGCCACGAGCGCGCCGCGGGTGGTTGAGAATTTTTTGGACATGGCCCACTTTGGCTTTGTGCACGATGGCTGGTTGGGCGCGGCTGAGCAGCCTGAGGTCGAACCCTACGAGGTGCAGGACACACCAACGGGTGTGCGGGCCATGGGCTGCAAGGCCTGGCAGCCGCGCTCGAATCTGCATTCACTTGCGCCGGCGCAAGTGGCCTACGCCTATGAGGTCACCGGACCCTACAGTGCAGTGCTGACCAAGGAGCCTGAAGCGGGCAGCACCGCCATCGAGGGCTGGCAAGAGGCCATTGGCCTGTTCGTCTGCCCGCTGACCGATGAAAGCTGCCGCGTCTGGTTCAGGCTGGCCGTGGCCGACTTCAAAACGAGCGACGAGGCGCTGCGCGCCTTTCAGCACACCATCTTCACCCAGGACCAGCCGGTGCTCCAATCTCAGCAGCCCAGGCGGTTGCCTCTCGGGGCGCGCAGGGAATTGCACACCGGCGCGGACCGCCTTTCGGTGGCTTACCGGCGCTATCTGCAGCGTCTGGGCATCACCCACGGAGTTTGTTGATGAAATTGCCACCCATCCCCGCTGAGCGCCTGCCCGGCTTGTTGCAAGCCATGCCCAAGGCGGAATTGCACATCCATATTGAAGGCTCACTCGAACCCGAAATGATCTTTGCACTGGCCCAGCGCAACCGCGTCCGGCTGCCTTACGACAGCGTTCAGGCCCTGCGCGCGGCCTATGCATTTACCAACCTGCAAAGCTTTCTGGACATCTACTATGCAGGGGCGAGCGTGTTGATCCAAGAGCAGGACTTCTACGACATGGCCTGGGCCTATTTCAAAAAGGCCGCCACCGACAACGTGGTGCATGCCGAGCTGTTTTTCGATCCGCAGACCCACACCAGCCGCGGCGTTGCCATGGCCACGGTGATCCTGGGGCTATCGCGGGCCTGCCAAGATGCCCGCACGCGCCTGGGCATCAGCGCCTCACTGATCTTGTGCTTCCTGCGCCACCTAAGCGAAGACGAGGCCTTTGCCACCCTCGAGCAGGCCCTGCCGCTGCGAGAGCATTTCATCGGCGTGGGGCTGGACTCCAGCGAGGTGGGCCACCCGCCCGAAAAGTTCGCCCGCGTCTTCCAGCGCTGCGGCGCGCTTGGCTTGCACCGGGTGGCCCACGCCGGCGAAGAAGGGCCGCCGGCCTATATTCAGACTGCGCTCGATCTGCTCGGGGTCGAGCGCATCGACCATGGGGTGCAAGCCGTCAACGACCCGGTGCTGATGCAACGCCTGGCCCAGCAGCGCATCCCACTGACGGTTTGCCCGCTGTCGAACGTCAAATTGTGCGTATACCCTGATCTGCGGTCGCACAGCCTCAAGGCCCTGCTCGATGCGGGCATCGTGGCCACCATCAATTCCGACGATCCTGCCTACTTTGGCGGCTACATGAACCAAAATTTCCGGGAAACATTTGCGGCTCTCGAGCTGCAAGCCAGCCATGCCTACACCCTGGCGCGCAACAGCTTTGAGGCCAGCTTTCTCGATGCCGGCGACAAGGCAGGACTGATCGGACGGCTGGATCATTTTTTTGAAGGCGCTGCCGCTTGACAGAGCAAGGCGCCGAGCATCGCCAGGCCCTGCGTGTGGCCGTCACCGGTCTGGTGTGCCTGGCGGTGGCCATGGGCATGGGACGGTTTGCCTTCACGCCCATCTTGCCCATGATGCTTCACGATGGGCTGGTCGATCTGCCCCAGGCCAGTTGGCTGGCCAGCAGCAATTACCTGGGCTACCTGTTCGGTGCGCTGGGCTGCGCGCTGCAGCCCTGGCTCTGGAACCGTCTGGGCTGGCACTGGGCGCCCAGCTACGCCTGGCTGATCCGCGTGGGCCTGCTGTGCACCATCGTACTGACCTGGGCCATGGCAATGCACTGGTCGCCAGCATGGGCCTGGCTGCGCTTTGGCGCCGGACTGGCCAGCGCCCTGGTTTTTGTGTTCACCTCGGGCTGGTGCCTATCCCAACTCAACCGGCTGGGCCACCCGACCTGGGGGGGAGCCATTTATGCCGGGCCGGGTGCCGGCATCGTGATCAGTGGCCTGGCCGCCAGCCCCATGGTGGCCCACGATTGGCCGTCGACCTGGGCCTGGACTGTGATGGCCGTGTTGGCCCTATTCGGTACCCTGGCCGCCTGGCCAGCGCTGCGCAGGCCGGCGGCGCAGGAAGAACGCATCACCGCCGGCTTGTCTGACGGGCCCATCGACCAGGCACCTGGCCACAGCCTGAGCGAGCAGGGTCTGACCGTCTTGGCCTACGGATTGGCCGGCTTTGGCTACATCATCAGCGCCACTTTTTTGCCTGTGATCGCGCGCCAGTTCCTGCCCGAATCGATCTGGCTGGACCTGTTTTGGCCCGCCTTTGGCGCTGGCGTGTTCAGCGGGGCTCTGCTGTCAACCCGCCTGGCACCGCATTTGGACAAAAGAGCGCTGCTGACGGGTGGCTTTCTGATTCAAACCGCGGGCCTGCTGATCAGCCAAGTCAACCCCAGCGTGCTCGGGTTTTTGCTTGGCAGTTTCTTGCTCGGACTGCCCTTTACCGCCATGAGCTTTTTCGCCATGCAGGAGGCCCGGCGGCTGCGCGGGGGCACGGCGGCCAGCTTCATGGGCTTGCTCACAGCCACCTATGGACTCGGTCAGGTGCTCGGCCCCCTGCTGGTGGGCCAATTGCTTCGCCACACGGATGCAGCCAGCGGCTTTGACCTGGCCCTGGGCGTTGCCAACGCGGCCCTGCTGACTGGGGCTTTGCTGTTTGCCTTTTTGCAAAAACGCTACCCGCGCAAGCCGCTGGGTTAAGCAGCGCATGGCATGATCTGAACATGAGCGCTGCCATGAACATCATCGAACTGCCCCTGTTCCCGCTGGACTTGGTGCTGTTCCCGGGCGGACTGCTGCCACTGAGAATCTTTGAGGTGCGCTACCTGGATATGGTCAAGCGCTGCCACAAAAGCAGCACACCGTTTGGCGTGGTCAGCCTGACCGAGGGGTCTCAAGTTCAGCAAGCCGGCGGCCCTGGGGAGCGCTTTAACGCCGTCGGCACGCTCGCGCGCATCATGGAGCTGACCTCGCCACAGCCAGGGCTGCTGCACATTCGCTGCCAGGGCGAACAGCGCTTTGCGGTCCAGCGCAGCGAAAAACTGCGCCATGGGCTTTGGGTGGCTGACGCCGAGATGTTGCCCGGCGATGCCGAGGTCGATATCCCGCCCGACTTGCAAGCCGTGGTCGCCAAACTCGAAAAATTGCTCGGGCATTTGCAGCAGCGTCAGGTGCCGGCCGAACAAATGCCTTTGCTCGAGCCCTACAACTTCAAGAGCTGCAGCTGGGTGGCCAATCGCTGGTGTGAATTGCTGCCCCTGCCCGCAGAGATGAAGCAGCAACTCATGGCGCTGGACAACCCTCTGGTCAGACTCGAATTGGTGGGTGACCTGCTCGAACGCAGCGGCTGGGCTTGAGCCTTAAAATCACAGGTTTTGGCCCGGATGGGCCTGCCCTGCCAGAACCTGCTCCGGCGCCCTGAGCGCTCGCCCATAAAAAATCCCAAAACGCGCGCCTCTGGCGTGCCGACCGGCCAGCCATGTCCCACACAGAACACAGCCCCACCGACGACAACCAGCTCATGGCCGAGAGACGCGAAAAGCTCGCCGCCATTCGTCAGCAGGGCATCGCCTTTCCAAACGACATCAAGCCCGATCACCGCGCTGCCGACCTCTTTGCCAAGTACGACTGCATGAGCAAGGAAGCGCTCGAGCCACTGGGGGTGGCGGTCAGTGTGGCAGGGCGCATGATGCTCAAGCGTGTCATGGGCAAAGCCAGCTTTGCCACACTCCAGGATGCTTCTTTCGGACCTTCGGGCGGAAGGATTCAGATCTATGTGAGCAATGACGGCGTGGGCGAAGAGATCCACAACGCCTTCAAGCACTGGGACCTGGGCGATATCGTGGCGGCCAGCGGCACCTTGTTCAAAACCAAAACGGGAGAGTTGTCGATTCACGCAAAGAGCGTGCGCCTGGTCACCAAGAGCCTGCGCCCGCTGCCCGACAAATTCCACGGCGTGGCCGACCAGGAGGTCAAATACCGCCAGCGCTATGTGGACCTGATCACCGACGAGAGCGCCAGAGCGCGTTTTGTGGCGCGCAGCAAGGCGGTCAGCGGTATCCGTCAGTTCATGGTGGAGCACGGCTTTTTGGAGGTCGAAACGCCCATGCTGCACCCGATACCGGGTGGGGCCAATGCCAAGCCCTTCATCACACACCACAACGCGCTGGATCAGGAAATGTTTTTGCGCATTGCGCCGGAGCTCTACCTCAAGCGCCTGATCGTTGGTGGCTTTGAAAAAGTGTTCGAGATCAACCGCAGCTACCGAAATGAAGGCATCAGCGTGCGGCACAACCCCGAATTCACGATGATGGAGTTCTATGCAGCCTGGTGGAATTACCAGGACCTGATGGACTACACCGAGCATCTGATCCGCGATGCGGCCACCAAAGCGTGTGGCAAGTTGGAGCTGAGCTACGCGGGCAAGGCGGTGGATCTGGCACAGCCGTTTGAGCGGCTGACCATCCGCGAGGCCATAGTCAAGCACACCGAGGCGGGGGCCAACGTGGACGACGCAATCTGGCTGACACATGCGCTCAAGCGGCTCGGTCTGTCGGAAGAAAAAGACCGCCTTGCCAGCCGCTCATTGGCGAGTTTGCAGGTGCTGTATTTCGAGGAGACGGTAGAAGAAAAGCTCTGGCAACCGACTTTCATCATGGAGCACCCAACAGAAATTTCTCCGCTGGCCCGAGCCAACGATCAACGGCCGGAGGTGACGGAGCGCTTTGAGCTCTACATCACCGGTCGAGAATTCGGCAATGGTTTTTCAGAGCTCAACGATGCACAGGAGCAGGCCGAGCGGTTTCGTCAGCAGGCCCAGGCCAAGGATGCAGGTGACGACGAGGCGATGTTTTTTGACGCCGACTTTGTGCGCGCCCTGGAATACGGCATGCCTCCGACCGGCGGCTGCGGCATCGGGATCGACCGACTGATGATGTTGTTGACCGACAGCCCCAGCATCCGTGACGTGATCTTGTTTCCGGCGCTGCGACGCGAGGCTTGAGCAAAACGGGCAACTTTGTTGCTCCGGGCTGATGTGAGCGCCTAGGTGACCTGCTTCTCAAATGTCCCCAAGTCGGCTGTGCCAGGCGCAGCGAAATCACGCAGGAGAGGCAGCTTGAGCTGCCTTGGGGGGACACTCGCGCAGCCAGGTACAGCGCGGCGCCAAGGACGGCAGAGCACATCACCCATTCAAAGGCCAAAAACTCAGGGCACCAAACCCACCGCGTGCATATAAGCCGGCTCGAGCATGAGTTCGTCCCAGGCGGGTGCCGCTTGCCTGGGCAGCAGCGCCAGACGACGCAACTCGCTCGATTCGAGCGGCTCCCACTGACCTTGCAGTTGTGCCCGGGCCATGCCCTCGAGCAACTCGTCAACCGCGCGCCCCTCGCCCAGACTCTGATTGCACAGCAGCACCATGTCACAGCCTGCCTGCAGCGCCGTTAACGCCGCCTGCGTGTAGCTCACCTGGCGGCCGTCGATCAGACGAGCGCCGGCCATGCTCAGGTCATCGCTGAACACCGCCCCGCCAAAGCCGAGCTGTCCGCGCAAGATCGGGCCGAGCCAGCGCTGTGAAAAGCCGGCCGGCCGGGCGTCGATTTTGGGGTAGATCACATGAGCTGGCATGACGCTGGTGAGCACCGTGTTGAGCCAGGCATAAGGCGCCGCATCATCGGCCAAGATGGCCTTGAGGCTGCGCCGATCGATCGGGATGTCGGTGTGCGAATCGGCCTTGACGTATCCATGACCTGGAAAATGCTTGCCGCAATTGGCCATGCCTGCCTGCAGCAGACCGTGCATCAGACTCTTGGCCAGCATCGAAACAATGCGTGGGTCGCGCTCAAAAGCCCGGTCGCCGATCACACCGCTGCTGCCCCAGTCCAGGTCAAGCACGGGGGCAAAGCTCATGTCAACACCGCAAGCGCGCAGCTCGGCCCCAAGCACATAGCCGCAGGCCGTGGCTGCATTGCTTGCGGCCAGCGCGCTCTCGCCGGGCCGGCCGCGGTCGGGCTGCATCCACATTTGGCCCAAAACACGCATGGGTGGCAGGTGGGTGAACCCGTCGGTCTTGAAACGCTGGACCCGTCCGCCTTCATGGTCAACCAGGATCAGCAAATCCTGCCGGATGTCTTTGATCTGCTGGCACAGATCGCTCAGTTGCCCCCGGTCTTTCCAGTTGCGGGCAAACAAAATCACGCCGCCGGTCAGGGGGTGCTTCAGACGCCGGCGGTCAACCGCAGATAGCTCGAGTGCGGCAATGTCGATGATCAGCGGGCTGTGTGCAAGGTGATGGGCGGTCATGGTGGGTTTTGCTCGACGACGACAAAGCTCGTCGCGTAATCGGATTCGTCGCTGACGCTGACATGGGCGCACAGACCTCGGGCTTCAAACCAGCTCTTGAGCGGCTCGTGCAGCACGATGGACGGCTTGCCGCTGGGGGCCTTGGAGATTTCGCACAGACGCCAGCTCATCGGCATGCGCATGCCCAGACCTATGGCTTTGCTAAAGGCCTCCTTGGCTGAAAAGCGGCTGGCCAGGTAGCGCACGCCGCGCTCGGGCCAACGCTGACCGCGCAAACGCCAGGTGGCCATTTCGGCCTCACTCAAGATCTTGCCGGCAAAACGCTCGCCATGGCGGTCAAGCGCAGCACGAATGCGCCGGATGTCGCAGATGTCAGTGCCGATGCCATAGATGCGCGCATTCATGACTCAGACCGTGCCATCGAAGGCTGCATCGATGGCCGCCTGATAGGCCTGCACCGTGGTGGCATAGCCAAGCTCGAGCGCGTCGGCAATCAAGGCGTGTCCGATGGACACCTCCTGCACGCGGGGAACCACGCGCAAAAAATCGGTGAGGTTATCCCGGTTGAGGTCGTGTCCGGCATTGATGCCCAGGCCCACTGCGCTGGCTGCGCGGGCGGCCGCTGCATAGCGGGCCAGCACAGGCGCTTGCTCTGCCGAGCCCCACGCCCGGGCATAGGCTTCGGTGTAAAGCTCAACGCGGTCGGCACCCAGGGCGCGCGCGGCCGCCATGGCCTCGGGCAGTGGGTCCATGAACAGGCTCACGCGCACGCCCAGGGCGTGCAGTTCACGGATCAGGGGCTGCAGCCGATCAGCATCTTGCGGCAGACTCCATCCATGGTCACTTGTGAACTGGTCCTGGCTGTCTGGCACCAGGGTGCACTGGTGCGGCCGCAGCTGGCGCACCAAGTCCATGAGATTGTGAAAAGGGTTGCCCTCGATGTTGAACTCGCGCTGCGGCCATTGCTTCATCAGGTCAGACACTTCAAAGGCGTCACTGGTTCGGATGTGCCGCTGATCGGGCCGCGGGTGTATGGTGATACCCGCTGCGCCGGCACGCAGGCACAGCTCGGCCGCGCGCAATGGGCTGGGAATGCTCAGGTGCCGGCTGTTGCGCAGCAGCGCCACCTTGTTGATATTGACCGACAGTGCGGTGCGTGGATGTGTGGATTCAGACATGGTTTCAAAGCGCCTGCAAATCGTGGAGCATCTGGCGCGTCTTGAGCATCGTGACACCGCAATGGTAGTGCAGCAAGGCGCGAAGCTGCAGTTTGAGCACCGCAGAGCCGTCGGTGACCGCCCGCAAGGTGTCTGAAAAGCGGGCCGACTCCTGCAAGCCTGCGTGCAGAGCCAGCCACTGGCGGCCTGACAGGTGACTGCGGTCATCGGCATGGGCCTGGCGCAAACCGGCTTCGGGCACCAGCACATAACCCGTTTCAGCGTCCAGAGGCAACAGGCTCGCCGTTTCGCAATCGAGCGCCGGCAGCAAACCGATGTCGCGCAGCAGCCATAGCTCAAAGGTTCGCAGCGCCAGTTGCAAAGCGTCGGCCTGCGGCGTGGCCAGCAGCTGAACCGCCGCGGCATACGCGTCAAACAGGCGCGGGTGCGGATCGTCGCGGGCCAGCAGGCGCATGAGCAACTCGTTGAGGTAGTAACCCGAAAGCAGAGCCTCGCCGGTTGGCATGACATGCCCCCCTTGCCACTGCGCGCTCTTGAGGTTGCGAATTTGCGCATCGCCACCGAAATCCAGGTGCAGCCCTTGCAGAGGCAACAGCACAGGTCGAAAGTTGGAACTGGGCTTCTTGGCACCCCGCGCGACCAAAGCGATGCGACCGTGGTGTCGGGTGAACACCTCAAGAATCAGACTGGACTCGCTCCAGTCGTAGCGGTGCAGCACATAGGCCGGCTCGTCACTGATGCGCTGCGCAGCCACAAGGTCAACCCACCGAGCCCGCGCCGGGCCGCCCCAAGCGGGCGCGCGCCCCCTCGGGGGGCAGCGAAGTACGCGAAGCGACGAGCGTGGGGGTTGACACCGAGCCCGCGCCGGGCCGCCCCAAGCGGGCGAGCGCCCCCTCGGGGGGCAGCGAAGTACGCGAAGCGACGAGCGTGGGGGTTGACATACCCTACTCGTAACCAAAAGAGCGCACCCGGGCATCGTCGTCGGCCCAGCCCGAGCGAACCTTCACCCAGATCTCCAGGAAGACCTTGGCCCCGGTCAGCGCTTCGAGCTCCTGCCTGGCCTCGGTGCCGATGCGCTTGAGTTTTTCACCCTTCTCACCGATGACCATGCCCTTGTGGGAATCGCGCTCGACCACAATGGTGGCGGCAATTCGGCGCAACTGCCCCTCTTCTTGGTACTGATCGATGACGACCGTCGAGGTATAGGGCAATTCGTCACCAGTGAGGCGAAACAGCTTTTCACGCACGATCTCTGCAGCCATAAAGCGGTCGCTGCGGTCTGTGAGTTCTTCGGCGCCGTAGATCCAGGGCTGCTCAGGCAGGTACTTTTGGCAAATGCCCAGCAGCCGTTCAATGTCCTTGGCATTTTTTGCAGACATGGGTACGAACTCGGCAAAGTCGTGGCGCTGTTGCATATCGCGCAGCCACGGCGCCAGCTCGCTTCGCCGATGGACCTGGTCAAGTTTGTTGGCCAGCAGGACGGCCGGTATGCCCGCTGGCAGCAAGGACAGCACCTTGGCGTCGGCCAGATTGAACTGCCCAGCCTCGACCACCATGATGATCAAGTCCACGTCATTGACCGCACCGAGCACGGTTTTATTGAGCGATCGATTGAGCGCGTTGCCGTGCCGGGTTTGGAAACCGGGCGTATCAACAAAGACGTACTGGACCGCACCGAGGGTGCGCATGCCGGTGATGCGGTGGCGCGTGGTCTGCGCTTTGCGCGAGGTGATGCTGATCTTTTGACCCACCAGAGCATTGAGCAAGGTGGACTTGCCCACATTGGGCTTGCCGACGATGGCGATCAAGCCGCAGCGCTGGCCGGCTGGGGCAAGCTCGGCAGCTGCCCCTTTACGGCCGCTGAGCGCCTGCGCGAGCATCGCATCGAGGTCTTGCGGGCTCTGACCGGCGTCGGCTGGGGGCTCAACTGGGCTCATGAATGCAGCGACCTCACAGTGACTTGATGTGCGCCAGCATGACTGCTGCAGCCGCTTGTTCGCCGGCGCGGCGCGAAGCACCAATGCCACGCTCGACATGCCCGATTTCAGACACCTCGCACTCGACATCAAAAATTTGCTGGTGAGCCGCACCCGAAGTGGCCACCACCCGATAGATCGGCAGATTCATCTTGCGGCCTTGTAACCACTCCTGCAACTCGGTCTTGGGGTCCTTGCCGATGGCTGCCATCCCCGGGGTGATATCGACGTCTTTGAACAACCGTTCAACCAAAGTGCGCGCCGGTTCAAAGCCCGCATCGAGAAAGACAGCGCCAATCAGCGCCTCAAGCGCATCGGCCAAAATGGAAGGGCGTTTGTGTCCCCCTGAACGGGCCTCACCCTCGCCCAATCGGATCAGCTCAGGCAGGCCCAGATCAACGGCCAACCGGTGCAAAGTGTCTTGCTTGACCAGGTTGGCCCGCACCCGCGAGAGGTCACCTTCTGGCAAACCGGCCAAACACTCAAAAAGCAATCCCGCCACCGCCAAGTTGAGCACCGAGTCGCCCAAAAACTCAAGCCGCTCATTGTGATCCTGACCAAAACTGCGGTGGGTCAAAGCTTGCTGCAAAAGCCTCGCATCACGAAACGAGTGCCCCAACCGCTGTTGCAGGCCGTTGATGTCGTCAGAATAAGCAGACGTCTCACGCACGTCAGTCAAACGATCCGATGCGCTTGAGATTGCCGAAGTTCATCCAGACAAAGAAGGCCTTGCCCACGATGTTTTCTTCCGGCACAAAACCCCAGAAGCGCGAGTCGAGCGAATTGTCACGGTTGTCGCCCATCATGAAATAGTGGCCCGCAGGCACCTTGCAGACCACACCCTCGGTGCTGTAGCGACAGTTCTCACGAAACTTGAACTGCTCGGCCCCGGGGACAAAGGCGGGCCGATCGGGCTCAACCAGGATGCGGTATTTTCTCGACCCATCCGCAGTCCGCTCTTCAAAATGCTTGGAGTAGCGCAGCGCATCGGCGTCAAAAAAGTCCGGCAAGGCCTGCTGTACCAAGGGCTTGCCATTGACCGTCAGCTGCTTGTTGACATAGGCCACTTCATCGCCCGGCACACCCACCACTCGCTTGATGTAGTCCAGGCTGGGTTTGGGCGGGTAGCGAAAAACCATCACGTCGCCGCGCTCGGGACTGTTGTTATTGATGATCTTGGTGTTGAGCACCGGCAAACGCACGCCGTAATGAAACTTGTTGACCAAAATCAGATCGTTGATGAGCAGCGTCGGGATCATGGAGCCCGAGGGGATCTTGAAGGGCTCGAACAAAAATGAACGCAGGATGAAGACCACCGCAATGACTGGAAACAAACCGGCTGTCCAGTCAAGCCACCAAGGCTGCATCAGGATTTTGCTTTGGGCCAGGGCCACGTCCACCTCGTCGGCCCTGACGCCGAGCTTGTTCAATTCAGCCTGCCGCTGGCTGTGACTCGATTCAAAGGCTTGGGCTGCCCGCTGACGCTGAGGCAGGAAAATGAATCGCTCGGCCAGCCAGTAAATGCCGCTGACGAACGTGGCTGAAAACAGCAGCAGAGCGAAATTGCCTTCTAGGTAGCCAAGGTACCAAGCACCCCCGTAACCGACGAAGGCAGCAAGGACAAACGCAGTCAAAGTGCTCATGGCGCTGGCGTTCATTCTTCAACCTGCAAAATGGCCAGGAAGGCCTCTTGCGGCACCTCGACCGTTCCGATTTGTTTCATGCGTTTTTTGCCGGCTTTCTGCTTTTCAAGGAGTTTGCGCTTGCGCGTAATGTCACCGCCATAGCACTTGGCAATCACGTTTTTGCGAAGCGCCTTGATTGTCTCACGGGCAATGATATTGCCACCTATGGCAGCCTGAATGGCCACGTCAAATTGCTGTCGGCTGATGATCTCGCGCATTTTGGCCGTCACAGCGCGGCCGCGGTACTGCGACTGGCTGCGGTGCACGATGATGGACAGGGCGTCCACTTTTTCACCGTTGAGCAGCATATCGACCTTGACCACGTCGGACGCGCGGTACTCCTTGAATTCGTAGTCCATGGACGCATAGCCACGGCTGACTGACTTGAGCTTGTCGAAAAAATCCAGCACGATCTCGCCCAGAGGCATGTCGTAGGTCAGCATGACCTGCTTGCCATGGTAGGCCATGTTGATCTGCATACCCCGCTTCTGGTTGGCCAAGGTCATGACCGGGCCGACGTACTCCTGCGGCATGTACAAATGCACCGTGACAATGGGCTCACGGATTTCCTGAATCCGGCCCGCGTCGGGCATCTTCGACGGGTTTTCCACCGTCAGCACCTCGCCGTCGCCGCGCACCACCTCGTAGACCACGCTTGGCGCCGTGGTGATCAGGTCCTGGTCGAACTCCCGCTCAAGGCGCTCCTGCACGATTTCCATATGCAACAATCCCAGAAAGCCGCAGCGAAAGCCAAAGCCCAGGGCCTGGCTGACCTCGGGTTCATAGCGCAGGGCAGAGTCATTGAGTTGCAGCTTTTCCAGCGCGTCGCGCAGCCCGTCGTATTCGCTGGCCTCGGACGGATACAGCCCAGCGAAAACCTGGGGCTGAACCTCCTTGAAGCCGGGCAAGGGCCCGGTGGCCGATGGCAAATTGGCACCACTCGAGGCCTTGATCACCGTGACCGTATCGCCCACCTTGGCTGCCTTGAGCTCCTTGATGCCCGCGATCACGTAGCCGACCTCGCCCGCCTCCAGACTGACACGCGACTCGTTGGCCGGCGTGAAGACGCCGAGCTTTTCGGCGTTGTACAGCGATTCGGTAGCCATCAGCTTGATGCGGTCGCCCCGGGCCAGGCGGCCATCGACCACGCGCACCAACATGACCACGCCCAAATAGGCGTCGTACCAGCTGTCGATGATCATGGCGCGCAAGGGGGCGTCGGGGTTACCACGCGGCGGCGGCACCTTAGCCACCACCAGTTCCAGGATGTCCTCGACCCCCATGCCAGTCTTGGCTGAGCACGGGACGGCGCCGGAGGCATCGATGCCGATCACGTCTTCAATTTCCTGCTTGGCATTTTCAGGATCGGCCTGCGGCAGGTCCATCTTGTTGAGCACCGGCAGCACCTCGACGCCCAGGTCGAGCGCGGTGTAGCAATTGGCCACGGTTTGAGCTTCCACACCTTGTGACGCATCGACCACCAGCAAAGCACCCTCGCAGGCAGACAGCGAGCGACTGACCTCGTAAGAAAAATCCACGTGACCCGGCGTGTCGATCAGATTTAGGTTGTAGACCCGGCCGTCGCGGGCCTTGTAGTGCAATGCTGCCGTCTGGGCCTTGATGGTTATCCCACGCTCTTTTTCCAGGTCCATCGAGTCGAGCACCTGGGCGCTCATCTCGCGCTCCTCCAGGCCACCGCAGCGCTGAATGAGTCGGTCGGCGAGCGTGGATTTGCCGTGGTCGATGTGCGCAATGATCGAGAAATTTCTGATGTGCTTCATCAAGGGGGACGCCTAAGTGCTTGAATGTATTGCGCGCATCGCGCTGGGGTCGGATTCAGGCCATAAAAAAGGGCGCGTCGTGGTGCGACGCGCCCTGAACCAACAATCTATGGCAACTGCGATAGTTGGGACTTCATTGTAGGCAAAAAGCCAGCCCCGCATAGCCCGATTCGGGCCCGTTTCGGCCCGTTGCAGGTCAGCAACATGGAATTTATCAACAGCTTATCCACAATTTTGGGTCGGTGCTTCTGGACAACATGTGAGCGATCTGTGGATGGGTTTGAAATGCCGCCCAAATCGAACCGGGCTGTCATTTTCAGCCATTTGCTTATAGCCCCAACCTCACCGAGGCAAAAACGTTTCTACCAAAAGTCATGACGGCCGATTAATAAGTGAGTGGGCGCAAACATCAACAATCTCTAAATGAGCGAAAAAAAATTTTCGTCCGACCTCCGGAAGTGGTTTTTATCCCACCTTCGGACACCCCATGCGCAGGCTGGGTCGCATGGGGGATCGGCCGGGTCAGCGACCCGGTCGAATCAAGGCGTACTGGGCCAACTCTCCCCGGCGCAGCTGAACCACGATGGGCTTGCTCTTGTCGGCTCGGGCAATGGCCTGCTCGAACTCACGCACCGAGTTGACCTCCACGTTACCGACCGCAATGATCACATCGCCCTCACGCAGTCCAGCGCGGGCGCCGGCTCCCTCCGCAGCAGCAGCCTCCACCCGCACTCCGCCACGCAGCTTGAGTTCGCCTTTGAGCGCCTCACTGAGCTCGGCGACCGTCAGGCCCAAGGTCTGCACCTGGCTGGTGCTTGGCGGGCGCGGCTCCTGACCCTGGGTGCGGCGGGTGGTGCGCTCGGGCTCGAGTTCGGCCACGGTGACGCTCAGCTCACGCTGACTCCCGCGACGAAACACGGTCAAGGTGGCACGAGATCCGGGCTTGGCGTTGCCCACAAGACGCGGCAAATCGCTGGATTTTTCAATCACCTTGCCGTCGAATTTGAGAATGATGTCTCCGGCTTCAACGCCGGCCTTCTGAGCCGGTGCGCCGGCCTCCACGCCACGCACCAAAGCGCCCTGCGGTCGACCCAGGCCGATGGCTTCGGCCACCTCCTTGTTGACCTCGCCAATCTGCACGCCGATGCGTCCACGCGTCACACGCCCAGTGGCGCGCAACTGGTCGGCCACCCGCACCGCTTCGTCGATCGGGATGGCAAAGGAGATGCCCTGAAAACCACCAGAGCGCGAATAGATCTGGCTGTTGATGCCGATCACCTCGCCGCGCATATTGATCAGCGGTCAACCAGAGTTGCCCGTGTTGATCGACACGTCGGTCTGGATGAAAGGCAGATAGTCCCCAGTGTCTCGCTGCTTGGCACTGACGATGCCGGCCGTGACGGTGTTCTCCAGGCCAAAGGGAGAACCGATGGCCATGACCCACTCGCCCACGCGCACGCGGGTGGCATCACCGAGCTTGACCGAAGGCAGGCCGGCGGCCTCGATCTTGACCACCGCCACATCGGTGCGCCGATCGCTGCCGACGATGCGGGCCTTGAACTCGCGCTTGTCTGTCAGGGTCACGATGACTTCGTCGGCACCCTCGACCACATGGGCGTTGGTCATCACAAAACCGTCGGGCGAGACGATAAAGCCCGAACCCACACCGCGGGGCGTTTCTTCCTCACCGCGCTCAGGGCGCTGCTGGCGCGGGACGTTGGGCGGCAGAGGAATGCCGAAACGACGGAAGAAATCGAGCATCTGCTCGTCGGCTCCGCTCCCAGCACTGGCCCCGCGGCCACGTTCAATGGTGCGGATATTGACCACGGCCGGTCCAACTTGTTCCACCAGTTCAGTGAAATCAGGCAGGCCTCGAACCTGGGCCGCAGCCGGCTGCACCGGCAAAAAGGTGGTGACCAGACCGAGCGCGAGCAAAGCGCCAAGCGCCAGCGCACGTCCACGACTTCCATCGAATTTGATCATCATCTTGAGTTCCTCGAAATAACTATGGGTGCGACCCAGATACCTGCCAAACGGCTCGCAGACGCAACCGTAAGGCAAAAACGCAAACCTTGAACAATTGGGGGCATCCATCGAAAAGTTCAAGGCACATCAGAGCGGCCCCTTCAGGACGCCAAGGCGGCCGGATCGGCGTCCGATTGAGCAGCAGGGGGCGCCGCATACAAGGCCCGCCTGAGGTCCAGCCAGGCTGCTCTGTCTCTGCGGGCTTCGAGCCAGAACACCCAGCCGGCACCGTCGCGGTTGCGCATGCGAACCACAATCATGTACTGCAGGTCCAACACGATCTGCGGCCAATCCAGATCTGTCCCGTGGGGGTACGCCCGGCTGCGCCAAACCCAAGCCTGAGCATCCCAGATCAACTGGCCCTCGGGGCTACGGCGCCACTGCCAGAGCATGAACACCGCCGCGAGCAACAAGGCGAAAACGCCCCACAGAGGGCCTGCATCTGCGGGCCCGGACAACTTCCACCATGCCAGCGTCAGGCAAGCCGCGCCGATCCAGATCAAGACCATGAAACGGCCAGCCCAAAAAGAAGGCCCCACGGGAAAGACCACTGGCGGGGCCGTGTGCTGGCTCATGGGCGCTGGGCTTGAAAGTCCCGTCCGAGCGGGCAGTCCGAATGCGGTGTCACACCCGCTTGAACACCAGCGTGCCGTTGGTGCCGCCAAAACCAAAGTTGTTTTTCACGGCCACATTGATGTTGAGATCTCGGGCTGTGTTGGCGCAGTAATCCAGATCGCACTCCGGATCCTGGTTGAGCAAATTGATGGTGGGCGGCACTTTTTGCTGATGCAAGGCCATCACGGTGAAAACGCTCTCAATGCCGCCGGCACCGCCGAGCAGGTGACCCGTCATGGATTTGGTCGAACTGACCACCATTTTTTTGGCGTGCTCGCCCAGCGCTGCCTTGATGGCGTTGGTTTCATTCACATCGCCCAGCGGGGTCGATGTGCCGTGCGCATTGAGGTAGTCCACTTGATCAGGGTTGACGCCAGCATTGCGCAAGGCGTTGAGCATGGCTCGGCGAGGTCCGTCCATATTGGGCGCGGTCATGTGGCCTGCGTCTGCGCTCATGCCGTAGCCGGCCAGTTCGGCATAGAT
>SXGQ01419640.1_pt1 | contig 24346 bp, 29 predicted proteins | sample 3178371 | NCBI WGS metagenome assembly SXGQ01 (sample SAMN11356859, study PRJNA531348) | freshwater metagenome | isolation source: freshwater sample F1-20 | place: China: Fuxian Lake, Yuxi | collected 2017-12-25 | reverse complement strand
GAAAAAGAAAAAGAAAAAAAATCTCTAGATTAATATATGAATATTGCTATAATAAATGATACCCATTTTGGTATAAGAAACGATTCTGTATACTTTTTAGATAAGTGTTTGAATTATTTTGAAAGTGTATTTTTTCCTTATATCGTCGATAATAATATAACAGAAATAATACATCTTGGTGATTTTTTCGACAGAAGAAAATATATAAATTTCAATACTCTTACTCAAGTAAGAAAAAGGTTTTTAGAAAAAATACCAAATTCTGTTAATTTTCGTATTATAATAGGCAATCATGACACGTATTATAAAAACACAAACGAAATAAATTCACTCAAAGAGTTGTTTAGAGGATATGCTAATGTTCATCTTTACGATTCTCCATCAGAAATAGAAATAAACAATCTTAAAATATCAATGATACCGTGGATAAATGATAACAATAAAACAGAATATATGGAATATATTAAGAATTCTTTCTCTTCTGTTCTTATGGGACATTTAGAATTAATTGGATTTGAAGTAATGAGTGGTGTAGTTCACCATACAGGTTTAGATAAAAAACATTTAGATAAATTTGAAATGGTACTATCTGGGCATTTTCATATAAAACAATCCAAGAAAAACATACACTATCTGGGAACACAATATCAATTAAATTTTGGAGATGTAGGGAGTGTTAAGGGATTTCATATTTTAAACACTAATACAAGAGAATTGGTGTTTATAGAAAATACAAACAATATATTTAATATTATTAGATATGATGACTCGATTTATTCAGAAAAATACATATTAGAAGAACTAGATTTAACAAAATACTCAAAGTCTTTTGTAAAAATAATAGTCAAGTGTAAAAATAAACCGATTATATTTGATAAATTTTTAGATAAACTCTATAATATGGACACGGAAGAAATATCAATAGTAGATGATTACGCAGAAAAAGAAGAAAATAAAAACATAGATATAACAGAAGACACAATAAGTCTTATAAATAAAGAGATTGATGTATTAGAAAATGATTTGAATAAAGATCGTCTGAAGTCGATCATTAAAGATTTGTATATGGAGGCACTAATATTATGACAACAGAAACTATCACAAAACAAGCACAAACACGACCAGAACCCCAACAAGTAGCACCCCAACAAGTAGCACCCCCTACTTCGTATGCAGGATATCCTGGAGCTTTTTATATAGATCCAGAAACCAAAAAAACACAAAGATCACTCACCACTAAATTTATAGAAACGCAGTCATACGTTGCAAAATCTCCTATAGCTGGATATGGTTGTTTTGCTAAAAAAGAGATAAAATCTGGAGAAATGATAGAAGAATGTTCTGCTATTTTGTTGGATACTACTACCAAGTCCAATAAAGACTGGGTTATTACACAATATATGTTTACATGGCCGTGTGATCATCAAGATCCTATATGCAACGAACATGGTGCAACTTTTTTTACTCCAACAGGACACGCTTTATTGTATAATCATTCTGATACTCCTAATAGTTATTGGATCTATGATCGTTCTATGAAAAGAATATTCCTTGCAGCACTTCGAGACATAAAAGAAAACGAAGAACTTACTTGGTATTATGGTCATGGATATGCGAAAAGACTCAAAGATGGAACTGCTAATGGACCGGTTCCTACTGGTGGAGGATGTAAACCATGTCAACAAAGACAAAAAGAATTAGAAGAAAAACAAAAACTAAAAGATACTCTAAACCAACCACCTGAGACAAATTTTACACCAAATATAATTCAAAATATTGATGATAACAAAAAAGAAATGTTAACTAAATGGATAGAATCTCAACGAAAAGAAAAACTAACCAAGAACGATGCAATTGAATTCAGATCAATGGTAGTACCTGAGAAAAAAATAGATGATAATATTCAAGACAATCAAGTTTAAGAATTTTGGATCTTTTGGTAATAATTTCACTCAAATAACTTTAGATAAAAATAAAACAACCCTTATTTGCGGAAATAATGGCAGTGGTAAATCGTTTGCATTTTTAGATTCTATTACCTATGCTTTATTTGGTAAACCTTTTCGTAAAATTAATATATCACAATTAGTTAATAGCATTAACGACAAAAATTGTCTTGTAGAAATTGTATTTTCAAAAGGAACTGACACTTATACAGTTAAGCGTGGCATAAGTCCTAAAATATTTGAAATATACAAAAACGATGTTCTCATAAACCAAAATTCAAACAGTTTGGATTATCAATCTATTTTAGAAGATTCTATTCTAAAGATGAATTACAAAACATTTACCCAAGTTGTAATTTTAGGTAGTTCTTCGTTTGTCCCTTTTATGCAACTTTCTACAAATGACAGACGATCCGTGATCGAGAATATTTTAGATATAGATATATTCACCAGTATGAATATAATACTCAAGGGAAAATTATTACAATTAAAAGAGACAACTAGGACAATTGTAAATACACTAGAGATATCTAAGAATAAAATAGAATCACAAGAAAATTATGTCAATAATATTACATCAAAAAGCAATAAAGATACACAAGAAATTGACGATACTGTTCTTAAATTACAAAAATCTATAACGGATTTAGAATACGAACAAACTACAATTAACGAAGAAATAAAAAGTTTAACAAAAATTACTGATTCTAAAAATACAATAAAAACTAAAATAGACAAATTGAAAGAATTAGAAACAAGAATAAACAGTAACATTAAGGTACTTTCTACTGGTATAGACTTTTATTCGACTAATAACGATTGTCCTATGTGTAGTCAACCAATAAGTGAAGAACTAAAAAATAGAGAAATAAATAAACAAAAAGACAAAAAACTTAAATTGGAATCTGGTCTTGCAGAATTGGTAACTGAACAAGAAAATACTAAAAAAATATATACAAACATTCTTACAAATATTGACAGAAGTATAGCACTCCAATTACTTCTTGGTAAAAAAGAAGCAAATTTAGAAAGTACAATAACTCAATTAAAAGATTTAAATACCAAAAAAATACAAAAAATAGAACAAAATAAAGATATTGAAACAGAATACAATAAACTAGTATGTTTTAAAAATGAACTAGAACTTATAATAAAAGAAAAATCATCAATAAACGAATCTATAGTATATAACGAATCTATATCGGAATTACTAAAAGATAGTGTTGTAAAAAGTAAAATAATAAAATATTATTTGCCTCATATAAATTCCTATATTAATAATTTTTTGAGATCTATGGATTTTTTCGTACAATTCAACCTCGATGAAAATTTCAACGAAGAAATAAAAAGTAGAAACCGAGATATTTTTTCCTATGAAAATTTTTCAGAAGGTGAAAAAATGAGAATTGATCTTTCTTTGTTATTGGCATGGAGAGAAATAGCAAAGGCAAAAAATAGTATAAATTGTAATCTTCTAATATTAGATGAAGTATTTGATTCTTCTTTAGATGCTATTGGTATGGAAGAACTTATGAAGCTAATAAATAACGTAAGTAACGGATCTAATATTTATATTATAAGCCACAAATCAGATCAACTTGTAGATAAATTTCAGCACCTAGTCACTTTCGAAAAGAATCATAATTTTAGCAAAATGATACAAATATAAACCGTTTTATATATACTTGAACTATTCTTTCTTCTTGGTATAATATAAATATGACTTCCAGAAAAAAACAAAAAACCCTACCAAAAAATATTAACGATGTGGTTTATGGTACAAAAGATTACGAAAATCAATTCTATTCTGATTATATTAAATATACTCAAAAAATAACAGATATAGATTGTAAATCTTATATGATGGTTTATTTGAAATCTATAAATAAATATTTCGAGTATTACACCACAATACAACCTAAGAAATTCAATCCATATGGAATTTATATCAAGATGCAAACTGATGGTATTCTTTTACCTGATGCCGAAAAAAAATTAATATCAGAATTTATAGATCAATTAGATTCGAGTTATAAAGATAAAATAGAGAAAAGAGAAAATTTATCAAAACAAAGAACAATTCAAGAATCTAAAAAAATAAAAGAAATACTCTCATCTATAGAATATTATATCGACCTGCAATTGGATATAATTCGTAATAATAAAAAAGTAAATCCCGATACTGCGGATATTCTTAATCGCTATAAAATACACCCAACATATTTTCCTATACTAGTGAATCAAATATCGGAAACCATAAACAAGTCCGTGAATGATCTACGATTAGCTAAAAACAAAAAAGATGAACAGTTGATTGAAGGATATTCATTTCTAACACCAAAACAATTGACCGAGTATATTAACTTTTTAAGTAAATTACAAGATAATATTATTTCTTGTTCTCCAAAGAAAGAAAGAAAGAAAAGGAAAATAAAACCAAAACTACCAGAACAACTGGTTAGTAAATTACAAGTAGTAGATTCTTGTGAAAAATTAAATCTAAAATCCTATTCAAAAAAACAAATTATTGGTGCTAATATTATATTTGTATATAATATAAAAACAAGATGTATAATAAAATATATTTCTTCTCAAGGATTTAGTATCAAGGGATCTACTCTATTGAATATAGATTCATCTAACAAAAAAACTGTAAGAAATCCAGAAAAACTGTTTTCATCAATAAACCCAACAAATTGCCAATTTATGGAAAGATTATGGGATTCTGTGAAATGTAAACAAACCAGTACCAATTCAAGAATAAACAAAAATTGTATATTGATCAGTTGTCTAAATAATAGTGATGGAAATTAATAAAATAAAACAATATAAAAAATTAGACCATCGCGGTGTACCAGTTAATTATTACGTGAATGACGTTGTATTATACAGAGATAGATTGTTTGTGTTAGTATTATTGGCGCCATTAAAAACACCACCAACAAAAAAGTCTATTTACTGGAAAGAAATATTTTTACCTAATAGAATAACAACATCTATATCAAAACCTGTTGGTATTAAATTATTGGGAGACAGTTGGTTTAATCCAATAACCAATCTAACTTACACATATACTAAAAATAACGGACAGTATATATGGTTATCTTATTGAAATAAAAAATATATATTATGATAAAAGAATTATGTGTTAGAAAAATATTACTTAAAAATCATCAATCACCAGGTGATATAATTATGTTAACATCTGCTGTTCGTGATTTAAAAGCAGCACAACCAACATGGTCTATTGGTGTTGATACAGTTGCAATGGATATTTGGGATAATAATCCACATATAACAAAAATATCAGATAATACTGATGTTGAAATTGTAAAAGTAGAGTATCCTCTTATTCATAAGAGCAACGAATATCCATATCATTTTATTCATGCTTTTCGTATGTTTTTAGAAGATCGTTTTCAGATTAAAATTCCTCAAGGAAAATTCAAAGGTGATATTCATTTAAGTGACCAAGAATGCGGATGGGTGAGTCAGGTAGAAGAATTAGGTATTAGTGATCCATATTGGATAATAATGGCTGGTGGTAAATATGATTTTACTGCAAAATGGTGGGATCCTAGAGAATATCAAAAAGTTGTTGATCACTTTAAAGGAAAAATGCTTTTTGTTCAATGTGGAGAAAAAAATCATTTTCATCCAAAACTGAAAGGTGTTGTTGATTTAATTGGAAAAACAAATATAAGACAATTCATTCGTTTGATGTATCATTCTTCTGGTGTTGTTTGTCCTGTTACCTTTGCAATGCATTTAGCAACAGCAGTTCCTATGAAACCTGGATTGGGGTTTAGACTAAATAGACCTGCTGTGGTTTTAGCGGGTGGTCGTGAACCTGCACAATGGGAAGCCTATCCTCATCATCGTTTTCTTAGTAATAACGGATTTCTTCCTTGTTGTGATAATGGCGGATGTTGGAAATCAAGATGCATGAAAGTTGGAGATGGAGACGAAAAAGATAAAATGGATTTGTGTCTTAATCCAATAAAATTATCGTTAGAGATTTTATTACCTCAACAAACAGAAAAACAAAATTTATATATACCAAAATGTATGGAAGTGATTAAAGCTCGCCATGTTATAGAGGCAATAGAAAGTTATTATCCAGATGGAATTTAATACTACACAAAAAATATTAAACGGAAATCCATGTAGTTATTGTGTATTTCCAGACGTTAACGATCTTACTATAGAAAATTCTAGTTATTATTTTGATATAGCAGCAGAACAAATATTTGAAAAACCATTTATTTTTGAAGGTTCTGGTATTGTTATGTGTGCTGGTGGAAAACAATATTTAACAAATGCTTGGATTAATATAAATATGATTCGTCATTTTGGTTGTAATTGGCCAATACAAATATGGCATCTAGGAATAGAAGAAATACCAGGAAATACTAAAGAAATATTTGAACCATTGGGTGTTGAATTTATAAATGCTAACTATTTAGCACAATATATCCCTCATAAAAGATTAAATGGTTGGGAATTAAAGCCATATGCTTTAAAACATACAACATTTAAACATGTTATGTTTTTAGACGCTGACAGTATCGTACTTAAAAATTTTGAATTTTTGTTTAATACCAAAGAATATATAAATACAGGAGCAATTTTTTGGCCAGATATACCCAACGGACGATTCGGAATTCATCAACATCTGGGACAACCATTTGAACCAGATGATCAAATGTGGAAATTAACCAACATAGAATATAGACCAACAAAACAATTAGAAGCTGGTCAAATTTGTATAGATAGAGATCGTTATTGGAATGAACTTTGTTTAACAAATTGGATGAATAATTATAGTATTTTTTATTATAACTTTACTTATGGTGATAAAGATACATTTAATTTTTCTTGTCTAAAATTGAATAAAAAATTTACTTTAGGGCCACAACCTATCAATGTAAAACCTTCAATGATTCATATATGGTTTAATGAAGAAAAATTATTTCAACATTTTGCGAGTAGAGAAAAATATAATATAGAAAAAAGTAGGTCAGACTGGTTAGATATAATTGATAAAGAATTACATATGCACTTTTATGAACAATTAAAAAATAAATGGAATATAATTTAATTTTTATCAAAAATAAATATCTTGTTGACATCCATAATAATATATGATATAATCATTATATGATTCTAATAGACAATAGTCAAATTATACTCGCAAACATTTTTCAGTCTATGAAAGATAACCCAAAAATAAATGACGATTTTGTTCGTCATATGGTCTTAAGTTCTTATAGAATGATTCGTAGAAAATTTTATAAAGAATATGGAGAATTAGTGATATGTAATGACTCTTCTGATTGTTGGAGAAAAAAACACTTTCCTTTATATAAACAAAATAGAAAAGATAAACAAAAGTCTGCGGATATTGATTGGCCGCAAATATATTCTAGCATGACCACTATTCGCAACGAGATAATCGAATCTTTCCCATATAAGAATATTAAATTAGATGGGGCAGAAGCGGACGATATAATTGCGATATTATCACGAAAATATTATAATCAAGAAAAAATATTGATTTTATCTAATGATAAAGATTTTCAACAACTACAAATATTTCCGAATATTAAACAATATAGTACATTTAAGAAACAATTTCTAGTGTGCGAAAATCCTAAACTTTTTCTATATGAACATATTATTAAAGGAGACTCTTCTGATGGTATTCCAAATATTGTTTCTGATGACTCAAGTATTATAGACAAGAGTAAAAGACAAAATAAAGTAACAAAAAAAGTCATAGAAGATGTACTTTCTGTTATAAATAACATAGAGACTAGTAAGTATGCAAAGAATTGGAACCGCAACAAAACCCTTATTGACTTTTCTTCAATTCCACAAGAAATTGAAGACCAAATCCTAGAACTCTATAATTTACAAAAAACAAACAAAGGAACTATTCTAGATTATATGATTAAACATAAACTTGTTAATTTATTAGATAGCGTTCAGGACTTTTCATGAAACCCGATTATTATAAAAATAATGAGGGAGAACAATATCGTAAAAAGAAATCAAAATCTTCTGAGAATAAAGAAAAAAAATCAAGTAAAAATAAAGGCAAAGGAACATTTCGAAATTATGTTCAGGACTTTCTTGACAACCGACAAGATAAAGACTATAATTTAGAAGAGGAATAAACTATGAAAACAACCACACAAAAACCGTTCACTGTTAGTAAACAAACATTAGGAATATTGAAGAACTTTTCTTCGCTTAATTCCAATATTTTAGTAAAGTCGGGTAATGTTATTAAAACAATCACTCCTTCTAAAAATGGAATGGCAGAAGCAATTCTACCAGAAGATTTTCCTCAGGAGTTTGGTATTTGGGACTTGAACAAGTTTCTAGGAGTCATCAGTCTGTTCAGTTCACCTATATTTACTTTTGGTGATAAGAATGTCAAGATTTCAGATGCAAATACAGACTCAGTAGTTCATTACTTCTATTCAGAACCAAGACTACTAACAGTTCCGACGAAGAACGTCAATATGCCAAAGACGGACATTGTTATCAACTTGAGTGATAAGCTTCTATCCGAACTACAGAAGGCTTCTGCAGTTATGCAACTACCAGATTTATCGTTTCAGAATGATAACGGAAAAATCTACGCAGTAGTATGTGATATATCAGATCCAACTACTAATTCATATAAGGCAATTGTTTCTGATAAATATACAGGAACATCAAAGTTCAGATTGAATTTCAAGATGGACAACATTCGTATTGTTTCTGGCGACTATACCGTATCGTTCTCAAAGAATATTGTTGGTGAATTTTCCAACAATTCAATGTCTTTGAAGTATTGGTTTGCAATGGAAACCACATCCACCTACGAGGATTGATATGAACCCATCCGAAGACTTTCTCTGGGTCGAAAAGTATCGACCAAGAGAGATAGTAGACTGTATTTTACCGTCCTCTTTGGATACTACATTCAAAGATATGATTTCTAAAAAGGAATCACAGAATCTGTTATTCTTTGGAACAGCAGGAGTTGGTAAAACCACAGTCGCAAAGGCAATTGCTAACCAAATTGGTGCAGATTGGATAATGATCAATTGTTCTGAAGATGGTAATATCGATACCCTCAGAAACAAGATTCGACAGTTTGCAAGTACCATCAGTCTAACTGATTCGAAGAAGATCGTTATTCTCGATGAGTTCGACTATAGTAACGCATCTTCCATTCAACCGGCACTTAGAGGTGCAATTGAAGAATTTGCTAATAACTGTAGATTCATACTTACCTGTAATTTTAAATCTAGAATCATTGAACCAATTCATTCTAGATGTACAGGAATAGACTTTACCATACCCAAGTCAGAAAAACCTGGGATTGCGAAGAAGATACTGGAACGGTGTAGATTCATTCTAGACAACGAAAATATCAAATATGACAAGAATATATTATCTCAACTTGTCCTTAAACATTTTCCGGACTTTAGACGCATTATTAATGAATTGCAACGCTATTCGGTATCTGGGAGTATAGATGAGGGGATTCTGAAGAACCTATCGGAACTTGAATTGAAACAAGTTATGGTGTGTCTTAAGAATAAGGACTTCAGTGGGGTGAGGAAATGGGTTGCTTTGAACTCAGATTCCTCCCCCTCAGAGGTCTTTAGGAAGGTCTACGATGCGTTATACGACGTTCTTGCACCCAATTCCATACCTCAGGCGGTATTGACAATTGGAGAATATCAATATAAGTCTGCTTTTGTTGCAGACCAAGAAATCAACCAAATGGCCTTTTTTGTAGAATTGATGATGAATTGTGAATTTAAGTGATTTCCTAACCTCTATCAACAACTCCAAAGAGAACCTTATAGAGAAAGAACCTCTCTGTGAAAAGGAATATATCCCCTTTGTGGTCAATAAATGCCTTTCTTACTTTCCGGATACCATTTTCTATGCCAATCAGATCAATATTAGATCTGGTCTAGACAAGAAAATGCAATACGATTATCTCAGACTATCTGTCTCTAAACGAAAAAGATTCAGTAAATGGTTCAAAGAAGACAAAAACGATAATATCAAGTTAATCCAAGTATATTATGGGTATTCCTATCGTAGAGCAAAGGAAGTTTTAGAGTGTCTCACTGATGATAATATAAGAACCATCAAAGATTCTCTTAAAATAGGGGGTGTAAAATCTTAAATTAATAAATACTTCATATACCCTATGGAGTAATTATGGAAAATGATGATATTTTTGATGGACTTGGAGTAGAAATAACATTAAAAACTAAGGACGACTTTTTGAAGGTCAAAGAAACTTTGACTCGAATCGGAATCTCTTCCAGAACAGATAAAAAATTATGGCAAAGTTGTCACATTCTACACAAACGAGGAAAATACGCCATAATGCATTTCAAGGAAATGTTTGTATTGGACGGATTGTCTAGTGACATATCAGACGAAGACTTAGGAAGAAGAAATGTAATAGTGAAATTGTTAGTCGAATGGGAACTAATAAACGCAGTGGATGAAGAAGAGTACAAAGAACCAATGATACCCTTAAGTAAATTAAAAATAATTTCTCACAAAGACAAAGGCGATTGGCAATTGATACCTAAATATCATATAGGTCGTAAGTAAATTAAAAAGTGAATTATATATTATGAAAACAGAAATTATAAGTTTCTATAGTGATGTTGACGGTACGTCATATTATACCGACTGTGCAAAACGATTAATTGAGCAATTGACTGAACTTGAAGTTCCGTTTGATATTCGTCCAAAGGAATCTCTAGGAACATATCAGAAAAATTGTCTGAGTAAACCTTTGTATATTTTATCGATGTTAGAGGAAAAAAACAAACCAGTAATCTGGTTAGATGTTGATTCCATAGTTATGGAAACACCTGAAATTTTTGACACATTTGAAGGCAATGCAGATATAGTGGTTGCATGTGCTGGTACTGATATACTGTCTGCAAAGGCATCTCCGATATATTTTGCATACAACGATAAGGTTAAAGAGTTTTTGAGTCAATGGATTGATATTGCACAAAAACTAACAGAAGAAGAAAAGTGGTTTGATCATGAAGCACTATTAGCTTTAATTAACAGACTACGACAAGATAATACTTATTCGATTAAGTTTGTTGGACCCGAATACTGTGTCTGGCCAGGACAAGAAAATGACTCTACTATTATTTTAATGGGACTATCGGACGCAGAATCTAAGAAGACTAAATTACGAGAGATGGGATTTAACGAGGAACAAATACAATGGCAGAGTCCAGGAATCAAGCAATGAAAAAAATGACTGCAATAGGTGCGGGATTTTATACGCATCTTTCATCGAATTCTGATCTATTGCCCAATAATTTTAGATGGACAAATGAAGAATCAGACATCTTAGTGTTTATTGATGAATCAATTGCATCTGGCATAAACTATACTAGAAAAGAAAATCAGAAAAAGATAGCGTGGGTGGCTGAATCCCGTGCTATTTTTTACGAATGGGGTATACCAAAAGATATTTTCTGGAATAGTGATACTATAAAAATATTAGAACAAGCATATGATGCTGTATTTTTTTCCGACAGGGAATATTGTAAATTAAGTCCAAAGTTTCATTTTGCCTTTGCGGGTAGTAATTTACCTTGGTGCAAAACTCAGGAAATTTTCACTAAAACTAAGTTAGTTTCAATGTTTGCGTCATCCAAGAAAATGACTATTGGACATAAACTACGACACGAATATGCTGAAAAATTTAAAAATAAAATTGATACATTTGGTGGAGCTGCTGGATCAAAACGAATAGGGGAAAAGTCTACTCCATGGCCAGATAAAAGCGAAGCAATAAACGATTATATGTTTCAGATTGTGTTAGAAAATGATTCATACTCTACATATTTTACGGAAAAGGTAACTGATTGTTTTGCTACAGGGACTATACCAGTTTATTGGGGTGCTCCAGATATTGGTGATCATTTTAATATGGATGGAATAATTATTCTTGATGAAGAATTTGATATTAATTCCTTGACACCAGACCTATATGTGTCTAAAATAGATGCAGTAAAAGATAACTTTGAAAGAGTACAACGATTAGAAAGTTCGGATGATCAATTATTCAATCTAATACAAAGGATTTAATTATGCATTTTGTATCTTATTATTATGATCGTGATGAAACAAAAAGCACCTATTATAAAACGTGTACCGCTCGCGTAGAATCTCAATTACACTCTTATGGTTATAAAACCAGTTTTAATTATATTAATTTTGCTGAACAAGGATTGAATACTACGTATTTAAAACTTAATATGATTAAACCCAAGTATCTTTTACAAAAAATGCAAGAATTGAATGATTCTGTCGTTTGGATAGATGCTGATTGTTATTTAAAAGCCAGACTAGAAGAGTTTGAAAATTTACAAGATTTTGATATAGGTTATTGTATACGGCACCACGATAATAAAACTCCTCACGCAGCAATTTTATATTTTAATAATACTGATAATGCAAAACAATTTCTTACAGATTGGCAAGCAATAAACGAAATAAAGGAAAAAGACGATACTTATCAGTGTTCAGAACACTGTACTCTAATAGATTTATTGAATGAAACAAAAATTCCTTTAAGGATAATGGAATTTAGAGGAATTGCTCATTCTGGTGTATACGAAATAGACCAACGTATACCAGCAAATACTGGAATAAAACTTTGGATAGGAATTAGTCCGGATGCCTGGGAATATGAAAGAGCTAAAAATCAATGATTACCGTTAAATGTCCAGTTCGTATTTCTCTTTTGGGTGGTTCTAGTGATTTAGAGTCATATCTAAATACCCATGAAAATGGATCAGTCATATCATTTACACCAAATTTGTATACTTATGTCTCTGTATACAGAGATATTTTGGGTAAAAATAATTTAGAAAAAAAATATATTATTAATTATTCTAAACGCGAAGAAGTGACCGATTTAAACCAAATTGAAAATGATCTAGTAAGAGAGTATTATAAGAATATTAAAATAGATCCATGCTCAATTCATATGACTAGCGACATATTTTCACATGGTTCGGGTTTAGCCGTTTCTTCATCGTATTCTTGTGGATTAGTTATGGCATTAACAGAATTTTGTGCTAAAAAAATAACCCAAATAGAATGTGGTATAGACGCTCACAATTTAGAAAAAAACATCAACCCTTTATTGGGTTATCAAGACGTATTTGGTTGTTGTATTGGTGGATTTAAAAAAATAGAATTCCAAAAAAACGCACTACCAAAATATACATTTTTGCCAACAAAAATATTTAATTTTTTTGATTGTTATTTGTATTATACGGGTTATACTAGGAGTTCTACTGAAGTTCTAAAACATATTATTGTACCAAAACAAGATACGTTTAATCCATTGGTCAAAGAGGCAGAAAGATATCTTTTAAATGAGCAATATTATTTGTTTATGGACATGATAAAGGAAGGATGGAAAGAAAAGAAAAAAACATCAAAAAACGTATTACAAAATACTAAATTGGTGGAAATGGATACAATGATCAGTAACATGAAGGGGTGTGTTGCTCATAAGTTGTGTGGTGCCGGAAATGGTGGATTTTTTTTATGTTTTGTTGAAAAGGATACACAAATGTCAAATGATTTTTATAAAATTAATTTAACCAGTGATGGAGTTACTAGAATAATATGAACAACTTCATAGAACAAATTATACTTAAAACGGGTCAAATAGAAATTAAAAAATTAAACAAATTGAACGAACTTGTATTAAACGCAAAGGGAAATATTATTATATTAGGAAACGGTGGAAGCAATGCTATAGCTTCGCATATAGCGGAAGATTATACCAAAATGTTACACAAACCTACTTTATCGTTTTCTGATTCTGCTCGTTTAACTTGTTATGCAAACGATTATGGATACGAAAATGCTTTTATTCAATATTTAAAAGAATTTTCTCAAGAAGAAAGTTTAGTAATACTCATCAGTTCTTCTGGAAATTCTACAAATATTAAAAATTGTGCAGAATATTGTGCAAACAATAAAAGAAAATTTATATTACTAACCGGATTCAGCAACAGTAATTCTGTTAGATCTTTTTTAAATAAAGCAGAATTAGAATTTTGGGTAGATTCAACAGATTATGGTGTAGTAGAATGCATACACGAAATTATTTTACATTCAATAATATGAAATCAATTATATACTGTTTTGATTTAGACGGGACTCTTTGTACTTCTGTAGAAAATAGCGATTACACAAAAGCACAACCACTCGAAAAAGCAATAAACGAAGCAAATAAGTTATACAATACTGGTGCAAAAATTATTATATTTACTGGCAGGGGTTCTTCTACTGGTAAAGATTGGACAGAATTTACTAAAAAGCAAATAGACAATTGGGGCATTAAATACCACGAGCTCGTTACTAACAAAAAACCAACATACGATATAGTTATTGACGATAAGGCAGTAAATGCTGCGTATTGGCGTCGTTTAAATTGTGGAACAAAGGGAGTTTTAGCTGGCGCATTTGATCTTATACATCCGGGTTATTGTCGCATGTTCAAAGAAGCTAAAACACATTGCGACCATTTAACAGTTCTTTTGCACGAAGATCCTTCTTTAGAAAGAAAGAAAAACAAACCAATTCACACAATTCAAGAAAGACAAGAAATTTTACAATCTATTAAATATGTTGATAATATAATTGTATATAAAACAGAAGAAGAATTGACAAATTTAATTTACTCTAAAAAATTTGATGTAAGATTTTTAGGAGAAGATTATCAAGATACATATTATACAGCAAAAGACTGTGATATTAAAGTGGTCTTTATAGACAGAAAACATGGGTATTCTACAACAAATTTAAAAAATAAATTATATTATGATAACATTAACAACAAATAAAAATATAGCAATAGATAGCTTAGATCATCTATATCCTTTTGGTGTCATTAGAGACAATAACAGTAATTCTGAATATATTTCAGAGGTTAAAAAATATTTTAATAAAAAAATAAAAGTAATGGATTTAGGGTGTGCTGGTGGTCAAATAATTATAGATCATTTATTGTCTGATGATATTGCAGTGGGATTGGAAGGAAGCTCAAATGTTTTTAGAGGTGCAGGATCACATAATTGGCAAAATTATTTTAATAAAAATTTATTCTTATGCGACATAACAGAACCTTTTGATGTAAAAATAGACGACAAAAAAGAATTATTTGATTACATACAAATGTGGGAAGTATTAGAACACATTCCAGAAAATAAATTATCAACATTATTTCTTAATATAAAACAACATTTAGATAAAAATGGTATTTTTTGTGGGAGTATTGCAACACATATATGTCCATCTGGGACTCATGTTTCTATTTTTCCAAAAGAAAAATGGCAAGAAATATTTAAAAATAATGGTCTATCATTAAAGGAATTTATTTTTAAATCTTTACCCAGACCAGTTAGTGAAGGAAATCTCGGATTTGTGTTTACTGCACAAATTTTATAAATTATTTATATAATAAAAAATTATTATGAAGTACGACTATTTAATTGTTGGTTCTGGTTTATTTGGTGCAGTATTTGCTAGACAAATGACGGATGCTGGTGCTAAGTGTCTTATTATAGAAAAGCGAGACCATATAGGCGGAAATTGTTATTCTAAAAATATTGAAGGAATACATGTTTGTAAATATGGTGGCCACATATTTCATACAAGTAGCAAACGAATATGGGATTATATGAATCGTTGGACAGAATTTAACAATTATGTAAATAGAGTAAAAACATGGTCCGATGGTAAATTATACTCTATGCCTATTAATTTATTTACTATGTACCAAGTATGGGGAACAAAAACCCCAATAGAAGCTATAAAAAAATTAGAACAAGTACGTATTCCTATACAAAATCCCCAAAATTTAGAAGAATGGTGTTTATCTCAAATAGGAGAAGAACTGTATAAAAAATTTATATACGGTTATACTAAAAAACAATGGGGGAAAGAACCAAAAGAACTTCCATCCTTTATCATTAAACGTTTACCTATTCGTATGACCATGGATGATAATTTTTTTGAAGACACATATCAAGGCATTCCTATAAATGGATATACTGCAATATTTGAAAAATTGTTAGATGGAATACCGATAGAAATTGGTGTAGATTATCTAAAAGATAAAACTAAATTAGATGGATTAGCAACTAAAGTGGTATATACGGGCCCAATTGATGAATTTTTTGATTATGAAGAAGGAATGTTGGAATGGAGAAGTCTTCGATTTGAGCAAGAAATTTTACAAATTCCCGATTATCAGGGATTCGCTTCTTGTAATTTTGCTGATGTTGATGTTCCACAGACACGGGTTATTGAGCATAAACATTTTACTTTTGGTAAACAACCCTTTACGGTAATTTCCAAGGAATTTCCTCAGTCGTGGGATCCATTAAAAGAAAAATATTATCCAATAAACGATGAACGAAATAACATGTTATATAACCAATATAAAGAAAAAATAAAACCTATGAAATATATTTTTGGAGGACGACTCGCTGATTATAAATACTATGACATGCATCAGGTTGTTGCATCTGCCTTGGTTAAAAGTGAAAAAGAAATTAAATTATGATAAGAATAACAACAAATAAAAATATAACAATAGATAGTTCTAGGATAATCAAATGAAAATATTGGTAACTGGAGGTTCTGGATTCATTGGAAGTCATATAATAGATGAATTGATATACAACGGATTTGATGTTATTAATGTGGACGATTGTTCTGCCAATAATGAAAAGTTTTATTTCAACGACAAAGCTAAAAATTATAAATTTAGTATAACAGATACTGAACAATTATTAGAGGTGTCAAAAGATTGTAATTTTGTTTTTCATTTAGCAGCTGAATCAAGATTACAACAAGCAACAAAAAATCCTAAAAGAGCAATTGAAGTAAATATAGGAGGCACTTTATCTGTATTAGAATGTTGTAAAACCCATAATATGGGTATGGTTTTTTCCTCTACCTCTTCTATTTATGGACCAGTTCAAAATTTACCAATTCTTGAATCTTGCCCCGAACAATGCATGAATCCATATGCTTCAACAAAATATGCAGCAGAATTATTAATAAGAAATTATAATGAATTATATGGAATTAAGTCTGTAATTTTAAGATATACTAATGTATTCGGAGAAAGGGCACCAGCATTTGGCCAATATGCTTTAGTTACTAATATATTTTTAACACAAAAAAAACAAGGATTGCCGTTGACTGTTGTTGGAGATGGAACACAAAAAAGAGATTTTGTTTATGTAAAGGATGTAGTTTCTGCTAATATAGAATGTATGAATCACATTAATGATATAAATCATGATATTTTTAACGTATCATCTGGAACGGAAATAAGTATAATAGATGTAGCAAAAAAAATATCAGATAACATAGTTTTTATTGACAATAGACCAGGGGAAGTATCTAACAATCTGTGTTCTAATATGAAATTACGATCTAAGATTGGTTGGAGTCCTAAGACCTTTTTGGGAGATTATTTATGATACACGTATATTATAGAACATCAGATAATAATAATAAAAAGATCAAACCACCTTTCATCACAAATGAAAATTGTTTAAATAATTTTATTCGTTGTTTTAATCCAGAATCAATGCAAATTATTGCAGATAATGTAAATTCTGAAACTTTAGATTCGTTAAAGACACATGGTATTGAAATATTACAAACTAAATTGGGCAATCCTGGAAGTTTTAAATATGCTCTAGATCTTGCAATACAAAGAAACAACGATGACATTGTTTATTTTGTAGAGAATGACTATGTGCATACCCCAAATTCAAAACAAATAATGCATGAAGCATTTAATGAATTACACCAAATACGTCCCGATGGTTCTAAAATTAACATAGATTATGTTACTTTGTATGACCATCCAGATAAGTATTCTTACCACTATAATATAAATTATGATAAATATGTTTATTTTCCACACAACGATTGCAGAATTCATAAAGATGGTGGAAAGAATTCATCGAACAAATATTCATTGGTAATGTACGGTAAAACTTCTTATTGGAAAACAATACCATCAACTTGTATGACATTTGCTGCAAAAGTATCAACATTAAAAGAAGATTATGAAGATATTGTATCCTTTTTATCAAAATTAAATTCTGATATGCATATGTTTGAAAAATTAACATACGATAAAAATAGAATGTTAATATCTCCTATTCCCGGTGCGGCATCACATGGTGATTTACTCAGCCCAAATATAGATTGGAAACAGTATATATGAAAAAGAATCTTAAAAATATTTCTTTAATTACAATAGATGGAGTTGGAAATAAAACCGAACAATTAGATAAAGTAGTAGATTTATCTTGTTCTAATTTTGAATGGAATTCTATTATTCGAATAAGTCCAGTATACGAAAACACAAAATCTATAACAAATTTAGGTATAGTATATGAAATAAAAATACCAAAACTTTCTTACTATGAGTATAATACTTTTTGTATTAAAAACTTATACGATATATTAAATATATGCGGAGTAGATTATTGTTTATTAGTACAGGAAGATGGATTTATAATTAATCCAGACCTATGGGATGATTCTTTTCTAGACTTTGATTATATTGGTGCGCCGTGGTTAAAATATTCAAATGAATCAAAATTTGGATGGGTCGAACATTATGGTGACCGAGCAATGGTAGGAAATGGTGGATTTTCTTTAAGAAGTAAAAAATTATTGAAAGAATGTATAAATCTTCCATATGAAGACTTTATGAAGAGAGGATTTAACGAAGACGTTTTTCTGTGTGCAGTCTACGGCGAATATCTAAGAAAAATTGGCATAAAATTTGCGGACATAGATACTGCTGGTAAATTTTCATTAGAAACAAAAAATGATAAATTTAATGATTTAAATAATGTTTTTGGATTTCATGGAAAACATTTATTAGATGAAGCATGGAAACTTATAAATTCATGGAAATAACTAAATGAATCAAACAATAATAATAACAGGAGTAGCGGGGCTATTAGGTTCTAGATTAGCAGATTATTTGATTGAAAAATATCCTAATATTCAAATTATAGGAATAGATGATATGTCTGGAGGATATATAGAAAATATACATCCTAAAGTGAAGTTCTATAAGATGAATATATCGGAAGATAATTATCTAAATAATATTTTCAAACTATATAAACCAAGTTACGTTTTTCATTTTGCTGCATATGCAGCAGAGGGATTGAGTCCTTTTATTAGATCTTTTAATTACAAAAATAATTTAATAGCAACTACAAAAATTATAAATAATTGCATAACACACGATGTTAAGAGATTAGTATTTTCTAGTACTATGGCGGTTTATGGAGAAGCTCCAGTTCCATTCTTAGAAACCTTTATACCAAACCCAATCGATCCGTATGGTATAGCAAAATATGCCTGCGAGATGGACATTCGAGTCGCAGGAGAACAGCACAATTTAGATTGGTGTATTATTCGTCCTCATAATGTTTATGGAGAAAAACAAAATATATGGGATAAATATAGAAATGTTTTAGGAATTTGGATGTTACAAGCACTAGAAAATAAACCATTAAGAATATATGGAGACGGAGAACAAACAAGAGCATTTAGTTATATTGGAGATTGTGTTGAATATTTTTGGAAATGTGCAATAGATCCTGCTGCATCAAAACAAATATTTAATATTGGAGGATTAAAAGAATATAAAATAAAAGATGCTGCAAATATTTTAGCTAATATTATAGGAAATATTAAAGTTGAACACTTACCAGCAAGACATGAAGTTAAACATGCATGGGTTTCGCACGAAAAAAGTAAACTTCTTTTAGGATTTGATGATAGTAAAACTTCATTACAAGAAGGACTAATAAAAATGTGGAATTGGGCAAAAAATCAACCAAATAGACCGCAATTTATTTGGGAGGAATATGAAATAGATAAGGGAATATATGATTATTGGAAAATTGAAAAAAAAGATAAAACTTGTGTAAATTTATTACCAACAGAAGAAAAGAATTTAGCATGAATCATCTCAATATTGAAAATTATTATACAGGACTTTGTAATAGTCCTTCCGATATAAATGAACACTTACCGCTATTAAGATCATTATCATTAGATTGTGAAAGTATTACAGAAATGGGAGTACGGTGGGTGGTATCTACTTTTGCATTTGTAACAGCTTTACCAAAAAAATTAACTTGTATAGATTTATTTCATCCAGAGCATTTTGGAAACGAAGCAAAAAATAGAATTAATCTTATTGAAGAATATTGTAAAATTAACAACATTAATTTCTCTCTAACCATAGACGATACATTATCTATCGATATAGAAGAAACCGATCTTCTTTTTATAGATACGTTGCATAGTTATTATCAATGTAAAGAAGAATTAAAAAAACACGGAAATAAAGCAAAAAAATATATTGTATTGCATGATACTACTCTTTTTGGAAGCAATGACGATGGTGGTATGATGTCATCTCATCCAGAAAGATATCATCCAACAAAACATGGATTAAATATCGCTATAACAGAATTTTTAGAAGAAAACAAAAACTGGGCAATAAAAGAAGTAAAAACTAATAATAATGGGTTGACCATATTGCAAAGATTAATGTAAATACATTATAAAATTATAACACATTTTAGCATACATAATATTGGAGATCTAAATAATGCCTAAATTATGTTTGTCAATGATCGTAAAGAATGAAACTCACACCATCAAAGAGTGTTTTGATACCGTCTATAAGAATATAGATTACTGGGTGATTGTGGATACTGGTTCCACAGATGGTACTCAAGAATTAAAGAATTTAAAAGGTGATTCAACTAAATTAAAAAAAGGAACTATTATGGGAACCTGAGTATACTTTTGAAACCATGATAGATGAAATGATTGAACATTGGATGAAAGTATTATCATAAACTCTTATAAATACCAGATAGGAATACATATTATGAAACCAACAATTACATTATGCATGATCGTGAAGAACGAATCCCATGTCATTCTTGAATGTCTGAATTCAGTCTACAAGCACATAGACTATTGGGTGATATCGGACACTGGTTCTACAGACAATACTAAAGAACTAATTACTAATTTCTTTAAAGAAAAGAATATTCCTGGAGAGTTTGCTGATCTTGAATGGAAGTCATTTGGTCATAACAGATCTTATGTACTTAATGCTTGTAAAGGTAAAGCCGATTATCTCTGGGTTATTGATGCAGACGATTATCTAGAAGGTGAAATTAAACTTCCAGAAAATACAATTGCAGACGCATATACACTGAGAATCGGTAAAGGTCCTGATTTCACGTGGTGGAGAAATCAGATATTCAAAGTAGATTCGGAATGGCATTATGTTGGTGTTCTGCACGAATATGCTGCAACTAATAAACCAAATCCACAAATTTATAAACTCGATGGAAATTATAAAGTAAATGCAAGAACCACTGGTGCAAGAAACGTCGGTATTACTGGTATTCAAAAATACTCTAAAGATGCTGAAACATTAGAAGCTGCTTTGAAAGAAGAGCCAGATAATGCACGGTATTGGTTTTATCTCGCACAATCATATTTTGATTCTCAACAATTTGCAAAATCAGAAAAAGCATACGAAAAACGAGTCTCTTACGGTGGCTGGCCGGAAGAAGTTTATTATTCCTTATATCGTGTTGCAATTGCTAAAGCACTACAAGAAAAACCATGGCACGAAATTAAAGATGCATTTCTTGCAGCATATAATTTTAGACCATCGAGAGCAGAACCACTATTTCATATTGCACAAGTATATCGTATGAAAATGAATATGCCGACATTGGCATATATTTATATTAAAATGGCTGCAGATATTCCATATCCAAAAGATGATATATTATTCATACCAGATCAATTATATAAGTTTGCCATTCTAGATGAACTCGCATCTGTTGCATATTATGCTGGTCGACCCGATATTGGTTATATGGCGTCTAAAACATTATTAGAACAAAATAGAGCTCCAGAATCTGAGATTCCTAGAATTAGACACAATTTTGAAAAATATACAGAGATAATGAAAAATATACAAACACAAAATAATCAAAACGCGCCAAACCTCAATAATCAAATAAAAATAGAAAAACCTGCAGAAAAATCTAAAACTTTTAAAAAAAGAAAAGTTCACAGTTAAATAAACCAACCTCTTTAGTATTATAAATACACGGAGGTATAAATGTCTGCACAATACGATCTTATATTAAATAGAAACGAAAATTTCACACTTTATTTGGAGTATTTAGATGAAAGTGGCTCTGGTATAGATTTGGTGGGTAATACTGCATCAGATCCGTTTTATTATGCAAAGATGATGATTAAACCGTATAAGAAGGACACTCAAGCGGCAGTTCTTCTTAAATCGGACCCATTCGAGGTTCTATGTGGAACCACACAGGCGGGTATAAGTGGTGGTATTAAATTAAATAGAAATTTTGGAAATACAGGTGGATATACTGGTGGTATTTTTATTACAATAAATCCATTAGTAACAATGACTATGTCTCCTGGAAAATCATTTTATGATATTTTTCTTGTAGGAAGAACTGGCGATATTAAAGGATTTTCTACTAAATTATTGGAAGGATATGTAGATGTTGTACAAGAAATAACTACAAATATAGAAAACCGATTTAAAACTTTCTCCTTCGGTGAGGGTATATCTGGAGGAGCATTTATTTGAAAAAAATTAAACTGATTTTGAAAAATATTATAATCAAAAAAGTCAATATAATCAATGAATCTGGAAAAAAGATAAAATTGACTTTACAAAAAACTAATACAGAATATAAAATATATTCATAATTATTATAATGTGTGTATTTCCCACAAACGCCCAACAAGGAACAACTGCAGAGTGTTTTAATTTTTTGTGGACTTATGATGGTTATGGTTGGGTTCGTTCTAATAATATAGTAGGTGCAACTGGTGCTATTGGTGCAACTGGCGCAACCGGTGCAACTGGCGCAACTGGCGCAGCAGGAACAAATGGTCTTGATGGCGCAACTGGTGCTATTGGTGCGACTGGTGCTATTGGTGCGACTGGCGCGACTGGCGCGACTGGCGCAACTGGCAATACAGGACTACAAGGCATTCAAGGCCCAACAGGAGAAATACCGACAAATTATGTTTCGTCAGTCAATGGTTCTACTGGTGCTGTAACAAATGTTGCTGTTACAACGAGTTCACTATCTCAATTTGCAGCGACCACAAGTAGTGAACTTCTTGGTGTTGTTTCTGATGAAACAGGAACAGGTTCATTGGTCTTCGCTACATCTCCGACATTTACTACATCAGTAGTTGGTAGTGCAACAATGGCTGTATTTAATACGGTATCAACATCCCTTAATGCATTCGGAGCAGCGACTGTACTGAAGCTTGGTGCCACTACAGGGTATGCACACATTCAAAATCCCACATTAGTGTTAGGAAATACTACTGCTACTATAAATACCACAGGTATAGAGTCAAATATAAGTCATCTGACTATTTCTCCATTTGGAAATTTAGTACTTTCTCCAACTAAAGATGACCTCCTTACTGGAGGTGACTTTACGTCTGTGACAATAACCAATGCAGACTCCGCGACTGGTCAAGTTCAAATAGAAGGCGGAGATCTTTTCCTTGGAAATAAATCAAATGGAACTACTACTACTCCTGTTAATATTATTTTTGAAGGTGCATCAGCAAATGCTCATGAAACAACACTTACACTAACTGATCCAACAGCAGATCGTACTATTACTCTGCCGGATGCCACAGGAACTGTTGCTTTAACTACAAACAAATTAAGTGTGTTTGCAGCGACCACAAGTAGTGAACTTCTTGGTGTTATTTCTGATGAAACAGGAACAGGTTCATTGGTCTTCGCTACATCTCCTACATTAGTTACTCCAGCTCTTGGAACTCCTGCTTCTGGTACTCTAACTAATTGTACAGATCTTCCAATTAGCGGTCTTGTAGCGTCCACTTCAACTGGAATGGGTTTTGGTTCCATTGAATTGGGTCATGCAACTGACACTACACTTGCTAGAAGTGGTGCTGGTGTTGTAACTATTGAAGGTGTTGAGATAGTCACATTGTCTGCAGCTCAAACTCTTACCAATAAAACTCTTACTTCACCTACTCTAACAACTCCAGCTCTTGGAACTCCTGCTTCTGGTACTCTAACTAATTGTACATTCCCGACTTTGAATCAAAATACAACAGGATCTGCAGCCACCCTTACTACTTCTAGAAATATTAACGGAACAGCGTTTAATGGTAGTGCAGAT